>OHAQ01000639.1_pt1 | contig 27898 bp, 28 predicted proteins | sample 1577111 | NCBI WGS metagenome assembly OHAQ01 (sample SAMEA3541549, study PRJEB24748) | human gut metagenome | biome: human gut; feature: human-associated habitat; material: faeces | place: China | collected 2012 | reverse complement strand
CCATCCAGGACTTCTGTTTGAAAAACAAAGTACCCTACAATCTGTTTCACAAATGTTACAAGGATACCCGACATCACATTGTCCCGGTACAGGCAGAAGGACAACAAGTGGAGCAAGAACCGAAAAAGGCTCTTTCAGCTTCCGCCCCATCGATGGGAGGAGCCTTGTCATCTCCTCCGGTGAGATTCATGATAGACATCCGTATGACCGGTAGAATGCACATGCAGCAACGGAACTTAAACTACGAGGGTTTGAAGTACCTGGTAGAGAAGCTGGAGGGGCTATGCTGAACATTACAGGAGTGAATAGGTTTTATTTCCTGAGAAACTTTCACGACATGCGCTGCAAGTATGACAAGGGGAGATGATATGAATTCCATGGAAAATTCGATGTTGCTTGACGAGCTTTTTTCCTTGCGCAAGGCAGAAAAGGAACGTGAAGCAAAACTTCTGGAAAAGCTAGACCGTATGACCGAGCAGCTTCTGAATCTGAATGAGAACTTTCAAATGCAAATGAAACAAAATGAAGAGTAGAAGCAGGTGATAGACGATCTTCAGAAGCAAATTGAACTATTCCGGAAAGAGAATGCCGCCCTGAAGGAATAGAAGCAGCTTTCAGCCAAGAACCGTTTCGGTAGCAAAACGCAGAAGGTTTCGTCCACGAACCATGACTTCGATTCCCGTGAAGCTGACAGGGAAGATTTTGACGGCAGTTCCACTCCCGGCCTTCCTTCGGAGGAGACGGGAACGGACATTCCGTCATCTGCCGGTGCAAAATAGAACCGTCCTTACCGCCAGGGCCTATCCTACAAGCGCATGAAGGCAGACAAGTCCGTGTGCTATGATTTAGACTTGGGCCGTCTTCCGAAAGATGCCGTAGTCATCAAGACCTTCTACAAGTATTCCTATGAGCAGGTCAGCTATATATTGGAACACAAGTATTAGGTAGTCCGTTACAAGTAGTCTGACGGTAAGATTATGGAGGGTTATTTTCCGAAATCCGGTGGTCCCGACAAAATTGATGTAGTACCGGGAACTCATGCGTCTGCCGGTTTCCTGGCCCACCTGGCTTTCAACCATTTTGTGCTGGATGTGCCTTATTACCGTGAGATGTACCGTCTGAATGATCATGGCATGTTCCTGAGCCGCATGAATCTGACCAACTGGCTTGAGAAAGGACAGGGTTTACCAAGAGACAGGTTGAAACGATCAAGAATATGGCTCATACGTACGCCAAGTTTGTGTATGCCTACGAGCAGGGCGGTGATCTGAATGCGAAACGGATGCTGGAATACATCGGCTGGTTGTAAGGTCAGGAAGACAGTTATCGCCAATCCGGTCTGACAGCTGAAGAGATAATCCGACAGCGGAACTCCCTACGGACAAAAGATGTCATCGGCCGCATGCGCAGTTTTTTGAATGTGCTGACTTTGGAGGGTCATCCTACTTATACTTTACTTTCCACTTGCCGGGCGAATGGTATCTCCGCCCTGGCTTATTTGAAGAAATTTTTCCGTGAGGTGGTCGAAGACCGCAGGGTTTATGAGAATTTGCAGCCGATGACCATCGGAATCAATACTAACAAACTTTAAAAATCAGGTCCGTTTTTTGAAAACTTTAAGAGGAAAGCTTCCTGAGGGGGCTTTCCCTATGGGGTACGTCAAAGTTGGACGCTAACGAAATTCGTTTTTTTAAATTAAATATTATGGATTCAATTAAAATTGCCGTAATCGGTCTTGGTTACGTAGGGCTTCCTTTGGCCCGACTTTTTTCTACTAAGTATCAGACTGTAGGTTTTGACATGAATCAGGCGCGTGTAGATGCTTTGATGAGTGGACATGATGCGACTCTGGAAGTGACTGATGAATTGTTACAGGAAGCAATCAATAAGAATGGCTTCATATGTACTACTGATTTGAATAAAATCAAAGATTGCAATTTTTATGTCGTGGCTGTTCCCACTCCTGTAGATCATAACAATCGACCGGACTTGCGGCCTTTATGGGGAGCGAGTGAGACGGTAGGAAAAGTTATTTCGAAGGGAGATATTGTAGTCTATGAATCAACTGTTTATCCGGGCGTAACAGAAGAAGAATGTTTACCAGTGATTGAACGGGTAAGTGGATTGAAGTTTAATATCGACTTCTATGCCGGTTATTCTCCTGAACGTATTAATCCAGGCGATAAAGAACATACTGTAGAGAAGATTAAGAAAGTAACTTCCGGCTCTACTCCTGAAATTGCCGATTTGGTAGATGGCGTGTATAATTCAGTATTGGTGAATGGTACACACAAAGCTCCTTCTATTAAAGTAGCTGAGGCTTCTAAGATAATTGAAAATTCGCAACGTGATGTGAATATTGCATTTATGAATGAATTGGCTAAAATTTTTAATGCTATGGGTATTGATACCAATGATGTTATCGAGGCTGCTTCATCTAAATGGAATTTCATTAAATTGAAACCGGGATTGGTCGGCGGGCATTGTATTAGTGTGGATCCTTATTATCTGATTCAAAAAGCACAGGTATATGGGGTGCTTCCTCGTGTTATGTTTTCAGCTCGTCGATTGAATGATGGCATGGGAGACTACGTGGGTACCCAAGTCATCAAATTGATGAATAAGAAAGGTGTGTTGGTCAAAGATGCTAAAATATTAATTCTTGGTATTACTTTTAAAGAGAATTGTCCGGACATAAGGAATACAAAAGTGGTAGATATTTATAATACCTTGCAAGAATATACACACAATATTGTTGTTTATGATCCTTGGGCTAATCTTAAAGATGTGAAACTTGAATATGGTATTGAAATAATTAAAGAATTGCCAGAAGAAAAATATGATGCTGTTATCTTAGCTGTGGCCCATAACGAATTTAAAAAAATGAATGTAAGAACACTTTTGAAATCTAATAATGGGGTTGTTTATGATGTAAAAGGTGTATGTGCTCGAGATGAGGTAGATGGACGTTTATAGTTAGATTTAGTAATATGACTGAAATAGATAATTTGGTATCTATTATACTTCCTTCTTACAATTTGGAAAAGTATATAGCTGAAACAATTGAATCCGTTTTATCCCAAACTTATACAGATTGGGAACTTTTAATAACCGATGATTGCTCTACAGATAATACTGTTGGTATTATTAAATCCTATTGTGAGAAGGATCATAGAATTAAATTGTTCTGTCAGGAAAAAAATTGCGGTGCTGGCGCTGCTCGAAATAATTCCATTAATGAAGCTAGTGGTCGATTTATTGCTTTTTTGGATGGAGATGATTGGTGGTATCCTGATAAATTACAAATGCAAATGGAATTTATCTGTAAACATGGTTATGAATTTGTATTTACAGCTTTTGAATATGCAGATGAAAACCTTAATGTAACAGGGGTGTCGTATAAGCCTAAGCGTATTTCTCATAATCAATTGAAAATTGGTTGTAATATTGGAACTCCCGGAGTAATATATGACACCCAGCGGATTGGGAAACTCTATATGCCTAATATTAGAAAACGGCAGGATTGGGCTATGTGGTTGCAGATATCTAAATATTCTAAATATGCTTATTCTATAAATAAACCACTTTGGAAATATCGAATATTGCCTAATTCGTTATCTTCAAATAAGTTCAATTTAATTCAGTATAATATTAAAATTTATAGAGAGTATTTGAAATATTCAAAGTTGAAAAGTTATTTTATATTTTACCTACTTTTCCTTCCAAACCATTTTATGAAAATGGTTAAAAATCGAGTTGATAGTTGGATATATAGGAAAACTAGAATTCGTAATCACTTGATTTAGTTGTTGTCTGATTATATTAATTTTTATTTTTTTTCGTTCCTTATAAATTGCACAGTGTTTTCCTTAATATTGTGTTTTCCTAAATGACAATCAATTATAATTGTTAAAAGAATGAAAGGCATCGTATTAGCTGGTGGTAGTGGTACGCGTTTGTATCCCATCACCAAGGGGGTGAGCAAGCAGCTGATTCCCATTTTCGACAAACCGATGATTTATTATCCCATCTCGGTGCTGATGCTGGCCGGCATCCGTGAAATCCTCATTATCTCCACGCCCTATGACCTGCCGGGTTTCAAACGTCTCTTGGGCGACGGATCGGACTTCGGCGTACGCTTTGAATACGCGGAACAACCGAGTCCGGACGGGCTGGCACAGGCGTTCATCATCGGGGCGGACTTCATCGGGAACGATGCGGTGTGTCTGGTATTGGGCGACAACATCTTCCACGGCAACGGGCTGAGCGCGATGCTGAAGGAGGCGGTACGCACGGCGGAAGAGGAGAAGAAGGCGACGGTGTTCGGCTACTGGGTGAGCGACCCGGAACGCTACGGCGTGGCGGAGTTTGACAACGAAGGAAACTGTCTCTCCATCGAGGAGAAACCGAAGCAGCCGAAATCGAACTATGCGGTAGTAGGTTTGTATTTCTATCCGAACAAGGTGGTGGACATTGCGAAGCACATCAAGCCGTCGGCGCGCGGGGAACTGGAAATCACTACTGTCAATCAGGAATTCCTGCAAGACGGAGAACTGAAGGTGCAGACCTTGGGCCGCGGCTTTGCCTGGCTAGATACGGGTACGCACGACTCGCTGAGCGAGGCGTCGACCTTTATTGAGGTTATCGAGAAACGTCAGGGACTGAAAGTGGCGTGCTTGGAGGGTATCGCTTTCCGTCAAGGTTGGATAACGGCCGACAAAATGCGGGAACTGGCGCAGCCGATGCTGAAGAATCAGTATGGCCAGTACCTGTTGCAGGTAGTGAACGAGGTGGAACGGACGGGGAAATCGAATCTTTAATTGGCTATTTGGTTTTGTCATGTTGAGAACGGAACGGAGTGGAGTTTAAACATCTCGGAGATCCTTCGACAGGCTCAGGATGACAGTTACTATCATTTTCAATTTTCAATTAAAATGTCAACATTTCAACGTACTATAGTAATCACCGGCGGAGCCGGTTTCATCGGTTCACATGTCGTAAGACTGTTCGTGAACAAGTATCCGGAGTATCGCATCATCAACCTGGACAAGCTGACGTATGCGGGCAATCTGGCCAATCTGAAAGATATAGAAAACAAACCGAACTACAAGTTTGTGAAGATGGACATCTGTGACTTCGAGGCTTTCTACCGCCTGATGCAGGAGGAGAAGGTGGACGGCATCATCCACCTGGCAGCAGAGAGCCACGTGGACCGTTCGATCAAGGACCCGTTTACTTTCGCACGGACAAACGTGATGGGTACGCTGAGCCTGCTGCAGGCAGCGAAGCTGTACTGGGAAAGCCTGCCGGAGAAGTACGAGGGCAAACGGTTCTACCACATCTCAACAGACGAGGTGTATGGAGCGCTGGAGATGACGCATCCCGAAGGCATCGAGCCTCCGTTTACGACGAAGGCATCGTCGGGCAAGCATCACCTGGCTTACGGTAAGGACTTCTTCTATGAGACGACGAAGTATAATCCGCACAGTCCGTACAGTGCCAGCAAGGCATCGAGCGACCATTTCGTGCGTGCTTACCACGACACGTACGGGATGCCGACCATCGTGACAAACTGTTCGAACAACTACGGTCCGTACCAATTTCCGGAGAAGCTGATTCCGCTGTTCATCAACAACATCCGTCACCGGAAACCGCTGCCGGTATATGGCAAAGGCGAGAATGTACGCGACTGGCTGTATGTGGAGGACCACGCACGGGCTATCGACGTCATCTTCCATAACGGAAAGATTGCCGAAACGTATAACATCGGCGGGTTCAACGAGTGGAAGAATATCGACATCATCAAGGTGGTGATCAACACGGTGGACCGTCTGCTGGGCCGCAAGGAGGGTGAGGATATGGACCTGATCACGTACGTAACGGACCGTCTGGGCCACGACATGCGCTACGCCATCGATTCGACGAAGCTTCAGCAGGAGCTGGGTTGGGAGCCCAGCCTGCAGTTTGAGGAAGGTATCGAGAAGACGGTGCGCTGGTATCTGGACAACCAGGAGTGGATGGACAACGTGACTTCAGGGGATTACCAGAAGTATTATGAGACAATGTACGGAAAGTGACAAATATCAAATATCAGGTATTAAGGGATAATTCTCCATTTTCAATTATCAATTTTCAATTAGAGGAATAGTGAACTACAAGGAACTTGATACCCAGAAGATAAAGGACTATATCCAATCGCATCCCGACGGGGTGGAGGTGGAGGACATCATCGCCCACAGCGGAGCGGAGAAACTGCGGGTGTATCCGGCCCTGTTCGAACTGGAGCAGGAGGGATGGCTCACGGTGACGGAACGGGAGGAGCTGGGGAGTGCGAAGCGGGTGAGATTTAGGTATTAGGTATCAGGTTTCAGGTATTAGGTGTGAGGTATGAGGTATTAGAAAATCGGGCGGAGTGGCGATAGGGCGGCTTCGCCCGATTTTTGTCTGCGGACAGAGGATGATTGTGGCGGTGGAGATTTGGTTTTGTGCGGGGATTTGTATATCTTTGTAAAAAGAATATATATGTATGGATCGTAGAGAATACATATTGCAGTCTATCAAAAATAGGTCGGCAGAGATAATGCCGATGAATGCTAAGGTCATTCTTTTTGGCTCTCAGGCTCGTGGTGACTATCACGAGGGGTCTGATTGGGATATCTTGATTCTGCTGGACAAACAGAAATTGTCTCCTTCTGATTTTGATGAATTTGCGTATCCTTTGTTTGAGCTGGGTTGGATGATAGATGCGGAAATTCATCCGATGCTTTATACCTTTAGTGATTGGGAACGTAGAAATATGCGTCCGCTTTATAAGGATGTTTTAAAAGAGGGAATTGAGTTATGCTGCTAAAACTCATAGTGGTGTGATACATTTGATTGGAGCAAAGTTTGTTACACAAGGACTTTTGGAGCGAGAATATGGAAGGCTTTTCTCTCGTTTATATGAATTAAGGCAATCGGGAGATTATGATGACATGTATGATATAACGGAAGAGGAAGTGATGCCTTATATGGAGAGTACGGAGCTTTTTGTGGCCAAAATGGAAAGTTTGATGACGTTATAAATATAATAGAATGAAGAATCGGGCGAAGCTGAGGAATGGCGGCTTCGCCCGATTTTTGTCTGCGGAGGTTTGGGTATGTCGGGGGGATTGCCTAACTTTGTATAAATAACGCAAATGGAAAACCTTAAGAACGATTAGATATGAAGGGTATTGTATTGGCCGGTGGTAGCGGGACGCGTCTGTATCCCATCACCAAGGGCGTGAGCAAACAGCTGCTCCCTATCTTCGACAAACCGATGATTTATTATCCGATATCGGTGCTGATGCTGGCGGGTATCCGCGAGATACTGATTATCTCGACACCGCAGGACTTGCTAGGCTTCAAACGCTTGCTGGGCGACGGTTCGGACTACGGCGTACACTTTGAGTACGCGGAACAGCCAAGTCCGGACGGACTGGCACAGGCGTTCATCATCGGTGAACAGTTTATCGGCGACGGTTCGGCCTGTCTGGTGCTGGGGGACAACATCTTCCACGGTAACGGATTGAGTGCGATGCTGAAAGAGGCGGTGCGCACGGCGGAAGAGGAGAAGAAGGCGACGGTGTTCGGCTACTGGGTGAGCGATCCGGAACGTTACGGCGTGGCGGAATTCGACCATGAAGGGAACTGTCTCTCCATTGAGGAGAAGCCACAGCATCCGAAATCGAATTATGCCGTGGTGGGCTTATACTTCTACCCAAACAAGGTGGTGGACATCGCGAAGAATATAAAACCGTCGGCTCGCGGGGAACTGGAGATAACGACGGTGAACCAACGTTTCCTGGAGGACGGGGAACTGAAGGTGCAGACCTTGGGCCGCGGCTTTGCCTGGCTGGACACGGGGACGCATGATTCGCTGAGCGAGGCGTCGACGTTTATCGAGGTGATCGAAAAGCGGCAGGGCTTGAAGGTTGCCTGCCTGGAGGGTATCGCTTTCCGCAAGGGCTGGATTACGGCTGAAAAGATGCGGGAACTGGCACAGCCGATGCTGAAGAACCAGTACGGACAATACCTGCTACAGGTGGTAGACGAGGTGGAACGAACGGGAAAATCGAACCTTTAAAAATGAAGAATTAAGAATGAAGAATTAATTTTCAACTTTCAATTCTCAATTATCAATTAAACAAGTGGAAATAATCAAAACAAATATAGACGGCGTGGTGATCATCGAGCCACGTATCTTCAAGGATGCGAGAGGGTATTTCTTTGAATCGTTCTCGCAACGGGAATTTGATGAGAAGGTGAAACCGGTTACTTTTGTGCAGGACAACGAGAGCATGTCGAGCTATGGCGTGATGCGCGGTCTGCATTTCCAGCGTCCGCCGTATGCGCAGAGCAAGCTGGTGCGCTGCGTGAAGGGCGCGGTATTGGACGTGGCGGTGGATATCCGCAAGGGTAGCCCGACGTACGGGCAACATGTGGCGGTGGAGCTGACGGAGGAGAACCACCGGCAGTTCTTCATCCCGCAGGGCTTTGCACACGGGTTTGCGGTGCTGAGCGAGACGGCGGTGTTCCAGTACAAGTGTGACAACTTCTACCATCCGGAAGCGGACGGGGGGATCAGTATCCTGGACAAAAGTCTGGGCATCGACTGGCGGATACCGACGGAGAAGGCGATTCTGAGTGAGAAGGACACGAGGCATCCGGTGCTGAAGGACTTTGAAACGCCGTTTAAGATTTCAGAGTTCTGATTTCTGAATTTAGGGTTCTGATTTCAGATTTCAAATTCGAGTTTTTGTCATGTTTCAATTTTCAACTTTCAATTATCAATTCAAATGGCAACATTTCAACGTACTATAGTCATTACCGGCGGTGCCGGTTTCATCGGCAGCCATGTGGTTCGCCTGTTCGTGAACAAGTATCCTGAGTATCGCATCATCAACCTGGACAAGCTGACGTATGCGGGCAATCTGGCAAACCTGAAGGACATTGAGGACCGTCCGAACTACAAGTTCGTGAAGATGGACATCTGCGACTTCGAGGCTTTCTACCGCCTGATGCAGGAAGAACATGTGGACGGCATCATCCACCTGGCAGCGGAGAGCCATGTGGACCGTTCGATCAAGGATCCCTTCACCTTCGCACGGACAAACGTGATGGGTACGCTGAGCCTGCTGCAGGCTGCGAAGCTGTATTGGGAAAGCCTGCCGGAGAAGTACGAGGGCAAGCGATTCTACCATATCTCAACAGACGAGGTGTATGGGGCGCTGGAGATGACGCATCCCGAAGGTATCGAGCCTCCGTTTACGACGAAGGCGTCGTCGGGCAAGCATCACCTGGCCTACGGCAAGGACTTCTTCTATGAAACGACAAAGTATAATCCGCACAGCCCGTACAGTGCCAGCAAGGCATCGAGCGACCACTTTGTGCGTGCGTACCACGACACGTACGGGATGCCGACCATCGTGACGAACTGTTCGAACAACTACGGTCCGTACCAGTTCCCGGAGAAGCTGATACCACTGTTCATCAACAACATCCGTCACCGGAAACCGCTGCCGGTATATGGTAAGGGGGAAAACGTTCGCGACTGGCTGTATGTGGAGGACCACGCACGGGCTATCGACGTCATCTTCCATAACGGAAAAGTAGCCGAAACCTATAACATTGGCGGCTTCAACGAGTGGAAGAACATCGACATCATCAAGGTGGTGATCAACACGGTGGACCGCCTGCTGGGCCGCAAGGAAGGTGAGGATATGGACCTGATCACGTACGTGACGGACCGTCTGGGCCACGACATGCGCTACGCCATCGACTCGACGAAGCTTCAGCAGGAGCTGGGTTGGGAGCCCAGCCTGCAGTTTGAGGAAGGTATCGAGAAGACGGTGCGCTGGTATCTGGACAACCAGGAATGGATGGACAACGTGACTTCAGGGGATTACCAGAAATACTACGAAACGATGTACGGAAAATAAAGATTACACGGTGTGATAGGGGGCGTAGTGGTAGGCCACGGCTTTTCGCGCTTTCAAGGAAGCCGGTACGTCGATGAGCCGCTGGTTGCTGCTGCCCCGGAAACAGAGACCCTCGTCGCGCAGGTCCTGACGGAAGCGTCCGTCGACCAGCACGTCGATATACTGCAGCAGAAGGCTCTGGCGAGGGTCTTCGAGTAGCTTTTCGAAGGTATATCCGGTGTAGCACCAGATGTTCTTGTCGCTTTTTTCCTTGATGGCGCGAGCCAGCTCGGCGAAGCCCTCCGGTTGGAACATGGGGTCGCCTCCGCTGAAGGTGACGTCGGCAAAGGGATCGTCGAGCACTTTTTCCAGAATTTCTTCAGTAGACATGCGACGGCCATGGCGAATGTCCCACGACTCGGGGTTGTGGCAGCCGGGACATGCGTTGGGGCACCCGGCCGCATAGATGGAAGTGCGGAAACCGGGGCCGTCGGCAGTAGTGTCTTCGAGAATGTCGAGTATGGAGAGCATGGCGAACGGGCTTATTGGTGGATGACACGATCGTTCAGTTCGGCCAGCTTGGCCTTGTTCCAGCGGTCGGTGGTACCTACGAGGTAGCCGGTGATGCGCTGAAGACGGTCGATGCGCGTGCTGCCGCATTTCGGGCAGGCGTCCAGGTGGTCGTCGGAGTTCTCGTAGCCGCAGTCCATACAGCGGTTGCGGTTGTGGTTGACAGAGCCGTAGCCTATGTTGTAGCGGTCCATCATATCGACCACGCGCATGATGGCTTCGGGATTGTGGGTGGCGTCGCCGTCTATTTCTACGTAGAAGATGTGGCCGCCACGGGTCAGGTCGTGGTAGGGCGCCTCGACTTCTGCCTTATGACGGGCACTGCATTTGTAGTAGACGGGGACGTGATTGGAGTTGGTGTAGTACTCGCGATCGGTGATGCCGGCCAGGACGCCGAACTGCTGACGGTCGGCACGGGTGAACTTGCCGGAAAGGCCTTCGGCAGGTGTGGCCAGAATACTGTAGTTGTGCTGGTATTTCTCCGAAAATTCGTTGGCGCGGTCGCGCATGTAGGTGATGATCTTCAGACCTAGCTCCTGCGCTTCGGCCGATTCGCCGTGGTGCTTGCCTGTCAGTGCCACCAGGCATTCGGCCAGGCCGATGAAACCGATGCCCAGCGTGCCCTGATTGATGACGGGGGCGATGGTGTCGTCGGGGCGCAACTGGTCGCATCCCAACCACAAGGACGACATGAGCAGAGGGAACTGCTTGGCGAAGGCGGTCTTCTGGAATTCCATACGTTCGTGCAACTGGCGTGCGGTGATGTCGAGCATGGCGTCGAGCTTGGCGAAGAAGCGGGCAATGCGTTCCTCGGGCTTGGCAATGTTCATGCACTCGATAGCCAGGCGGACGATGTTGATGGTAGAGAAAGACAGGTTTCCTCGTCCGACAGATGTCTGAGGACCGAAACGGTTTTCGAAGACGCGGGTACGGCATCCCATGGTGGCTACTTCGTGCAGGTATCGCTTCGGGGCGTCGGCCTTCCATTCCTTGCTCTGGTTGAAGGTGGCATCCAGGTTGAGGAAGTTGGGGAAGAAGCGACGGGCTGTTACCTTGCAGGCCAGTTGGTAGAGGTCGTAGTTGCGGTCGTCCGGCAGATAGCTGACGCCCCGTTTCTTTTTCCAGATCTGGATGGGGAAGATGGCAGTTTCGCCATTGCCCACACCGCGGTAGGTGCTGTTCAGCAGTTCGCGGATGATGCAGCGGCCTTCGGCCGAGGTGTCTGTACCGTAGTTGATGGAGCTGAACACGACTTGGTTTCCACCGCGTGAGTGGATGGTGTTCATGTTATGGATGAAGGCCTCCATAGCCTGATGGACACGGGCGACGGTCTGGTTGACGGCGTGCTGTACCAGGCGTTCGTCTCCCTGGAGTCCGTCGAGCGGACGAGACAGGTAGTCGTCCAGCTTTGTCTGGTAGAGGTGGGAATAGTCGGCACCGTTCAGGCGTTCGAGGGTCTGTATTTCTTCGATGAAGCTGTGGCGGACGTAGGGGGCCAGGTAGAAATCGAATGCGGGAATGGCCTGTCCGCCGTGCATTTCGTTCTGGGCGGTCTCCAGCGAGATGCAGCCCAGGATGCTGGCTGTCTCGATACGCTTGGCCGGGCGCGATTCGCCGTGTCCGGCCGAGAAACCGTGAGTCAGGATGCGGTCCAGCGGATGCTGTACGCACGTCAGGCTCTTGGTGGGGTAGTAGTCCTTATCGTGGATGTGCAGGTAGTTGCCCTTCACGGCATTCAGGATCTCTTCGTCCAGCAGGTAGTCGTCTACGAACGGCTTGGTGGTTTCGCTGGCAAACTTCATCATCATGCCGGCGGGCGTGTCGGCATTCATGTTGGCGTTCTCGCGGGTGACGTCGTTGGACTTGATGTTGATGATCTCCAGGAACATGTCGCGCGTCTTGGCTTTGCGGGCAATGCTGCGCTGGTTGCGATAAGCAATGTATTTTTGTGCCACATCTTTGCGGCTGCTCTTCATCAGCTCCAGTTCTACCATGTCTTGGATGGCTTCTACGGTCATCTGTGCTGCACCGCGGAAAGAGATGTGGTCGGTGATCTGGTGTATGAGCTGCATGTCTTCGCCTTTATCGGTGTGCAACATGGCTTTTCGGATGGCAGTGGCAATCTTCTCTTCGTTGAAGCCGACAATGCGGCCGTCACGCTTGATAACTGTCTGTATCATACGGTTTAGAATCTTGTTTGATGTGGATTATTGTTCTTTTTAGGTGATGCAAAGGTATCAATCTTATCTGATAGTTTTCCGTTTTGGGAAACTTTTTGTGATACAAAAATTGTTAATCATCTGATTTACAATACATGTTTGTCTTATTTTGGAAAACTTTGTATTTTATGTGGTTTCTATTTTTGTTTGCATATATGCAATAAAAAAGCTCCCGCAGGTGACGGGAGCTTTCTAGGCTTTCTATGTCGAAAATGATTATTTCAGAACTTCGGCCAGCTTTTCCTGTAAGCCTTCGCCGTGGAGGCCGCGGGCGATGATGGTGCCTTCGCCGTCGATCAGGACAGTGTGGGGAATGCTGCTTACGGCATACAGTTTGGCGCCCTCGCAGTTCCAGTATTTCAGGTCGGACATCTGAGGCCAGGTGATGTTCAGCTGTTTGATGGCAGCTTGCCAGGCTTCACCGCTCTGGTCGAGTGATACACCTACGATTTCAAAGTTCTTGTCCTTGTAGAGCTTGTAGGCTTCTACCAGGTTGGGCATCTCGCGACGGCAGGGACCGCACCAGCTTGCCCAGAAATCAACGAGTACCACTTTGCCTTTGCCTACATAGTCGGACAGCTTCACAGTCTTGCCTTCGGGAGTCTGCATCTCGAAGTCGGTGAACTTCTGGCCTACGGCGGTAGCTTTCATCTTTTCTACGTTGGCCTTGATCTTGATGATGGCCTCGTCGTTGTCATACGTAGCGGGGATTTGAGGCATCAGCGGATCCAGTTCTTCAAGCTCCATGTAGTAGAAGTTCTGTTTTAGCAGGTGGACACCTACGGCATTGGTGATGTTCTGGCTGATGGCGTCTTTCAGGATGCTTACAGACTTGTCTTGCAAGGCTTCGATTTCGCTGCCTTTGGCGTTACGCTGCTCTTCGGTAAGGGTTGTGTCGGTGGCCATTGATTCGTAGATAGCCATGATTTGTCCGTTCAGGCCGTTGAGCTGGGTGCGGATAGTCTGGTAGATGTCGTTGTTCGGAGTACCGGTGGCCGAATCGTTGTCGCGCGTCAGGTTGATGTTGATTTGTCCGTTTTCAAGGAAGAAGTCGATCATCAGCGGTTCCTTGTCCTGTGCGGCATACGTGATATAGCGGTTGGCAACGGTGTCTTGTACACCTTTGAAGGTGAATGTTCCATTGGCGATGACAGCGGAGTCGAGGCTGACGAGCTGGCGGCCTTCTGCCATTTTCAGGTATACGGTGTCGCCGTCGGCGGCTCCTTCTACAGTACCGGTTACGGTGTAACCCTTGTTGCCGTTACAGGCTGCCATTACGGCGGCTGCGGCGAGTAGGTAAGTAAACTTTTTCATTGTTTTGTTATGGATTTAAATGTAATTGGGGCAAAGGTACGGAAAAGATTTCAGATTTTATCGGGAAGTCTGCAAAAGAAAAGAGGACGTGTCCGGAAGACGCGTCCTCTTTCTTGTTTGTTTGAAATAAGTATATTAATGTTTTTTTTATTCGGCTGCGGGAGTTTCAGCTTCAGCAGCAGGAGCTTCGGGTGCTTCTTCAGCAGCCTTAGCAGCTTCTTCAGCAGCTTTGGCAGCAACTTCAGCAGCCTTCTTCTCGGCTACGATTTTAGCTTTAGCTTCGTTTACCTTCTTCTCAGCATCGAGGCGTGCTTTGGCTTCAGCCTTCTTGGCTTCGTCCTGCTTAGCCTTCAGTGCGGCCAGTCCGCTCTGCTTGTTGTTTTTCCAGGCTTCGAACTTGGCTTCTGCTTCCGCTTCACCGAATGCGCCTTTAGCTACACCGCCCAGCAGGTGTTTCTTCATGTAGACACCTTCACGAGAAAGGATGTTACGGACAGTGTCGGTGGGTTGTGCGCCATTCATCACCCACTTCAGTGCGCGTTCAAAGTTCAAATCTACTGTGGCAGGATTCGTGTTCGGGTTGTAAGTACCGATTTTTTCAATAAATCTACCATCACGTGGTGCTCTTACGTCAGCAATTACGATGGAGTAGAAAGCGTAGCTCTTACGTCCATGTCTTTGCAATCTGATTTTTGTTGCCATAAATGTTTATTAGTTTAATGATTTGAATTATGCTACTAACTCGTAATAGCGGGCGCAAAGGTAAGCATTTTCTTTTTGACCGCCAAGCAAATGCACAGAAAATGTGTGGAATGCGTGGACTGCAGACATTGCGACCGGTCATCAGGAATATTTCTTCGGCCCAATTATATACTTTAATGTACTAATTTTAATTCTATCTATTTATATCTTGTTTCAATAAGGGAAATCTTTTGGGTTTCCCTATTTTTTATGCCCGTTTTCAAGTGAATCAAAGAATTTTGTTAAAGAATCCTAAGTAGATAACACTTGAGATTGGATTTGGGTACTATTACAAAAATTGAAATAGGAAACAGTTGGCCTAATAAAACAGTATCAACCTAATATTGAATTTAGCATCTAAAAATAGAAACAAAAATGAAATGTAAATTCAATCAAGGTTACTGTCGCCAAGAGTGTGGCAAAAGCCGAGTTCATGTACAGAAACATGACCGTACTAAAAACGGTAAAGTTGAACATGTGCATGAATACTGTCGAGCTAAATGGGGTACTAAGAAGTAACGCCCATTTAGCATTTTAGTTGTCTGTTCACACGATTGTTTCCTATTTCAGGAACCCGATTGTTCTAAGCAGTCGGGTTCTATTTTTTATATAGATATATGATAATTATACTCAGATAAAAACCAAGTGTTCCAAGTATCATATTGGAAGCACTTGGTTAATGTTTAAATGAGCAATAATTACAGGATATATGTATATGATAATTATACCCAATTGTTTTATTTAAGTATCTAATTTTTAATTACTTATGTTTTATATGTTAGGGTTTTTTATTATATTTATATAATAAAAATAACATGTCAATTGGAAACAGAAATAATCAATATTGTAGAAATAATAAAGAAGAATAAACAAATGCGAGAAGTAAAGTCATTTATTGATTTGATGAAATCCTTTTATGATGAAAAATCATGTAGAGAATTTCTTGAAGATATTAAATGGCATGGAGAACCGATTTGCCCACACTGTAATTGTCAAACGAAAGAGCATTATAAGTTAAAGTCTAATGGAGAATTTAAAGGACTATATAAATGTAAACGATGTAAGAAAAGATTTACGGTTACTATTGGTACTATGTTTGAAGGTAGTCATGTGTCATTAAAGAAATGGTTCTATGCATTGTATATATTCTTAGCCCATAAGAAAGGAATAAGTAGCATACAATTATCTAAAGATATAGATGTAACACAAAAGACGGCTTGGTTCATGTTGGAACGGATAAGACATAATTTGAAAGACAAGCTTGTAGTTCAATTTAATGATATGACACAAGTTGATGAAACCTATGTAGGTGGTAAGAATAAAGGTAGAGTAAAGAATGCACAAGGAAGAAGCCTTAAAGTTAAGACTCCCGTAGTAGGTCTATTATCTAATGGAATGGCATATACAGCCGTTGTTCCAAATACTGGCGGAAAGGTTTTGAAAACGATAATCAATACTTTAGTCAAGGAAGGTTCTACCGTTATAACAGATGGATGGAAAGGTTATACTGGAATATCGAAAAATTATATTCATAAAGTAGTTGAACATAGTACTGGTGAATATGTAAAAGACGGATTCCATACCAATAGTATTGAGGGATTTTGGTCACACTTGAAACGTGGAATATTAGGAATATATCATAAAGTAAGTCCAAAGCATTTGGATAAATACTGTGATGAATTTGCATTTAGATATAATACGAGAGGACTAACAGATGTTGAAAGATTTATTTATTTTACGATGTCAGCCTATAAAAGATTAAAGTATCAAAGTTTGATTTACCCATAAGAATAGGTAAATTTGAATTGAAATAGAAAAAGAGCAGTTCACGAAGTAGCATTTTTGCTAAATAGTTCCTATATTTGCATTGTCCCAAGTGGACAGACATAGTAATTAGGAAGCGTTTAGCTTATTCCTTGTCAATGAATCTGGACAATTCACCTGCACTGAGGAATATGAAAGAATGCTCCCTTTGGTTTGCATATATAGCACTGATGTGTTGATATACAGCCAAAGGCGTGAGCTGTTTTCATTTTTCGGTGCAGAGGTAGTCCAGAACCCATTTACGGAATTTGATAACAGTCTTGCGCCTTCCCTATTTTAGAAAAAGCTTTCTTTGAGACTGGGGGAGCGCAAAGTGATTGTGTATGAGAACAGTCTTCTGCAATGATTGTCATTTGTCGGATGATATTCCAAAGTTAGTTGCTGATGAATTGTTGGGTGCTCAGCAATTAGATATGTTAAAGGCTCGTTATAAGCAAATGAGAAAGTGCTATGACTTCTCGTATGCAGAATGGCAAAAAGAGTTTTCCGATGATTTGAAGCCTTTTAATGGATATACAGATACTACCTCTGTTTGTATTCCTATTTTGAATCCATTGTTTAGAAAAGATTTTGCGGATAAAGGTGCAATAGGTTTAGATTTGCCGACTTGGTTTAATGTTCAAGTCGATAATGTCCAAATTATGCTTATTGCGCAAGACCCGTTACGTGATGCGAAATGGTATGAAGAATGCCATGATGCGATAGTGTCAAGTCCATTTGGGATGCATGATGCAACCCATAGAAAAAGTGGAAGTGGTGGCAAAATGGCTGACTTGTTGATTAATGGTCTGATTAAGAAAGGGTTTGCAATATACTTGACTGATGCAAACAAGTATTTTGTACATGATAGAGAAATGTCTAAGACTTATGCTGAAAGTAGATTAAAGACATATACTGATATATTGCAAAAAGAATTAGACTTAGTGAGACCAAATCTTTGTGTTTGTTTAGGTAAGAAAGCGAAAGAGGTTTTAGATAAATGTGTGGTAAATGCCAAATCAATAATGTTGCCGCATTTGTCGGGAACTGCACGAGGTGCAATAGTCAAAAGGTTTCCAATATTAGAAGACATTAAAGCAACAGCCGAAAATGTTGCAAATGTATATGTGGATGAAATTGTTGAATCATTAAAATAGTAGAATTATGGGTTGTATAACATTCGTATTGTTAGTATTGAATATCATTGCATTAGTTGCAATAGATATTATGTTTTGGGCTGAAAGTGCAGCTTCGGGACTTGCTGGAGTATTTGGTATTATAGCATTCTTTATAGGATATGCTTTGAGTGTGGAAGTAACGATTGCTCCAAGAGATTTTTGGGTAAATTCTGCATTTGGTATCTTTATAAAGAAACTTGGTGTAGCCAATATGACAGCTTTCGCAGTGTGGTTTATCGGAAATTTGATAATTGGGTAGAAACATTAAAATGAGAAGATATGAGCAATAATGAAAATTCAGTTATAGAGTATCTGAAAGCAAATAATGAAGCATTGTTTGATAAAATCGTGAATGCTTTGCGTAAAGGAAAGCAAGTTAATTTTACGGATATTAATCAAAGTGATATTATCATTTTGAGTCCGCAGAAAGCATTTGAGTATGCGGGAGAAGAAGGCGATAAGTATTTTAAAGTTTGGATGGTAGGGAGTACTATTGCTTGGTGTACTTGGGCTAATTCAATGGTTGATAGTGATTTCCGTTGGAATGCTAAGGCGAGAAATGAAAACAAAAGGGATAACAAGGATATTTTGGGTAATGAGCCTTATGTTTCTGCTTATTTGAAGTCTAATTCTGCCATTGAACAATGTTCAGTAGTTTATATGTTCCCGTTTGAAGCCTTTTCCAAGAAGAAAGTAGAAGTTGTGAAGAAGGTGGAAAAGATAGAGAAGACAAATAAAGATGAAAATAAAACAACCGATGTACAAGTAAAAAAACTGATAGACAGACTTTCCCATTTGGTAGAAGATGTAGCAGAATATTTTGCACCTGCTCCTCCTATACCTATATTAGGCCCATTGTTGAAGTCAATGGATGAAGAAGATTATCGTAGGTGTCGGACTGAATTTGATACTAAATTGATGAGATTGAAATGTTTGGATGAGCATAATAAGATGATACCGTATTTTGAAAAGAAAGCAGAAGAGTGGGATTATAAAAAAGCTGGACTATTTGGAAAAATAGCGAAAGTGTTGAAGAAATGATTTGATTATAGAGAATTTGGCAAGGACCGTATCAAAGTATAAGCATTGAGATACGGTCTTTGTTTATACATATATAAATCATAAATGAAATACAGATTTATGTATAAAGAAAGATTCCTAATATCCCCCCCCCCCATTTAGGTAATCAAGTGACGAAATCCACCATTGGTGTACCACCTCGTAAATGTGTTGAATTGTTTTTGAGAAAGGAGGTACAGTATGGCTTGGTCTAGTTTATCGTCAAATGAGATACCTACAAAATCGGAAGTACAGGAAGCTATAAATTCTGCTGGATTTTTAGTATGGAGAGGTAATTCATTAGTACCAAACAGGGATGGAGGTTCAACTGATATAGCTAATAACAATAATGCGTTTAAATCAGCTTTAATTTCATTGGAAGCAGTTTCTAATACTGGTGTAAAGACCCCACGAACTGTTTATGCGGAAAAATTTGTTACACATAAGTACCAAATGAATGCAGGAGACCCGGTTTACTTTTTTACTATTTATATGGGAAGTACTTATATACGAGTAACTAGAAATAGTTCTGAACACATGGATAATATGTACGTTAAACAGATACTTTATTTGCCATAGTTAGGATAATGTATATAATTGCCAATCAAGAATAGCCGCACCTAAGTTTGAATTTGGGTGCGGCTTTTATTTTTGTGTGATTGGTGCATTAAAGTATATAATTGGGTTCTTCGGATACCTCAACAAGATGGACAGCAAGGCAAAAAGTCCCATGCAGAAGGGGTAGTAGAGGTTGCCGATGATGCTCAGGGGCGAGATGGACGCCAAGCCTGCCGCGATGAGCATCTGGGCTCCGTAGGGAATAAGTCCTTGCGTCAGACACGAGAAGGTGTCGAGGATGCTGGCCGTCTTGCGGCGATCCAGGTGGAACCGTAAGGCTATGTCGCGGGCGATTGGACCGGTGGTGATGATGGCGATGGTGTTGTTGGCGGTGCAGAGGTTGGCAATGCTTACCAGGGCGGCGATGCTCAGTTCGGCACCCCGCTTGCCCTTGACGTGGCGGGTGAGGCGGGCGATGATGAAGTCGATGCCACCGTTGTAGCGTATCAGTTCGAGCATGCCGCCTGCCAGCAGTGTGATGATGATGAGTTCGCCCATGCCGGTGATGCCCGAGCCCATGGCTCCGAACCAGTCGAAGAACGACATACCCGTCAGGAAGCCGATAAACCCGGTAGATACGATGCCCAGCATCAGGACCAGCATGACGTTGATGCCCGCTACGGCAGTGCCCAGTACGACCAGATAGGGGAGGACCTTGAGCCACTGGATGCTCTCAGTCTGGGGTGGTGCGCTGACGTTCAGTCCCTGGAAGATGTAGACGCCCAGCACAATCAGGGCCGCCGGTACGACAATGAGGCAATTGACGCGGAACTTGTCCGTCATCACGCAGTCCTGTGTTCGTGTCGAGGCGATGGTGGTGTCGGAGATGAACGAAAGGTTGTCCCCAAAGAACGAACCACCCACTACGATAGCCGTCATGTAGGCCAGGTCGACGCCGGTCTTTTCCGCCAAGCCGACAGCTACAGGCGTCAGGGCCACGATGGTGCCCACGCTGGTGCCGATGGAAAGAGAGATGAAACAGGCGGCCAGGAAGATGCCTGCCAGCAACAAGTTGTCCGGCAGGATGTGGAGGGTCAGGTTGACGGTGGCATCGATGGCTCCCATCTGCTTGGCGCTTTGGGCGAAGGCACCGGCCAGTACGAAGATCCAGATCATCATCAGGATGTTCTTGTTGCTGGCTCCGAGAGAGAACTGGTAGATGCGCTCCTCCAGCTTCAGGCTGCGGGTGATGGCTACGGCATAGCACGACGAGAACAGGAAGGCCACGGTGATGGGCATCTTGTAGAAGTCGTTCATCAGCAACGACGTCACGAGGTAGAGGCAGAGGAACACGGCGAGCGGGCTGAGTGCCCACCAGCTTCCCTGCCTGGGTTGGGTGGTTTCTTGCATAAGTAAGGAAAGGGTTATTGATAAAAAAGGATAATGGATAACGACGTTTCATTATCCATTATCCACAGTCTGTGATCCTTTAAAGCGTTACGCCATTCTTGAAGATGGCTATTTCTTTGTAGCCTTTCTTCTCGTTGTTTACCGGTTCGCCACTGGCCACACGGATGATGTAGTCGATGAAGCGTTCGCAAGTCTGTTCCATCGGTTCGTCTTCCAGAATGACACCGGCATTGAAGTCGATCCAGCCCGGCTTGTGATTGGCCAGGTTGGAGTTGGTCGAGATCTTCATGGTGGGCACATAGGTACCGAAGGGAGTTCCGCGTCCGGTGGTGAAGAGTACCATGTGGCAACCGCACGAAGCCAGAGCTGTAGCGGCCACGAGGTCGTTGCCTGGGGCAGAGAGCAGGTTGAGGCCCTTCACTTTCAGGCGTTCACCGTAAGACAATACGCCTTCGACATAGCTCTTGCCGCACTTCTGCGTACAGCCCAGGGCTTTGTCTTCCAGGGTGGAGATACCGCCCGCCTTGTTGCCCGGCGAGGGGTTTTCGCCGACGGGTTCACCGTGGCTTAGGAAATATTCCTTGAAGTCGTTGATGAGCTTCACGGTCTGGTCGAACAGTTCGCGGTTGCGGCAGCGGTTCATCAGGATGGTTTCCGCACCGAACATTTCGGGTACTTCGGTCAGTACGGTTGTACCGCCCTGTGCCACGAGGAAGTCGGAGAACATACCAAGCAACGGATTGGCCGTGATACCCGAGAAGCCGTCGGAACCACCACACTTCAGGCCGACACGCAGTTCGCTCAGGGGCACGTCTTCGCGTACATCCTGCGAAGCCTTGGCGTAGAGTTCGCGCAGCAGCTTCATGCCTTCCTCGAATTCGTCGTCTACTTTCTGGGTAACCATGAACTTCACGCGGTCGTGGTCGTAGTCGCCCAGGAACTCGCGGAATACGTCGGGCTGGTTGTTTTCGCATCCCAGGCTGACTACGAGTACGGCACCCGCATTGGGGTGAAGCACCATGTCGCGCAGGATTTTCTTGGTATTCTCGTGGTCGTCGCCCAGCTGGGAGCAACCATAGTTATGCGGGTAAGCCATGATGGCATCCACGCCGCTACAGCCGGTCTCTTTGCGCAGGTTTTCAGCCAGCTGGTTGGCAATGCCGTTTACGCAGCCCACAGTGGGGATGATCCATATCTCGTTGCGGACACCTACATCACCGTTTTTGCGGCGATAGCCTTTGAAAGTCAGTTTCCGGTCTGCAATGTCCAGGCTGGCGTCTACAGGATTGTAGGTGTAGTCCAGCAGGCCGGCCAGGTTGGTCTTGATATTGTTTTCGTTCATCCAGTCACCCTGCTTCCGGGCTTCGCGTGCATGTCCGATGGGGTATCCGTATTTGATGACGTTTTCGCCTTCAGCCAGATCTTTCAATGCAAATTTATGTCCGGCGGGTATGTCTTCGTTCAGTGTGATGTCCTGTCCGTCCACCGTGATGGTTTCGCCGGCCTTCAGAGGCAGGATGGCTACCGCAACGTTGTCGGCCGGATTGATTTTCAGGTACTTTGTATTCATAATGCCTTTTTAAATTAATTAGTTCGTTATCGGTTGTAGTAGAAGTCAATGTTTTCCTTGGTCAGCAGGTCGATAGGCATGAAGTTGACGTGTGGTACTTCTTTCTTCAGAATCAGGTGGTCACAGAGGTACTTGATGCCGTTGAAGCCTTGCAAGGTAGGTTGTTGGGCTATCAGGAAGAAGATGCTTCCCTGCTTCAGGCATTCGACGTTGCGTTGCAGCAGGTCGTAGCCTACAAGATTGAAATCTGTCAGCTGCTTTTTCTGCAGGTATTCGCCGATGATGTAGGCCTTCGAGTTGAAAGTGATGCCGTTTTTCAGCGTAGGATGTGCGGCAAAGAAGTCGTCCAGCATCTGTGTGTCTTCACTGTCGCGTTTGGCGTGAAGGTTGAGTTCCCAGATGTGGCAGGCCGGGTGGTTCTGCTTCATGTATTCCCGGAAACCTATTTCGCGTCTTTCCTGCTGGTTGGAGCCTACGATGCCTTCGTTTATCTTGCGGAAGATGGCAATTTCCTGTGCGTCTTTTCCGGCCAGAAGCATCAGCATGCGGGCGGCAAAGTGTCCGCTTTGGTGTGAGTTCTGCCCGAAGAAAGAAAGGGCCGGCTGCTCCTTGATGTTTGAGTCTATATATATATAAGGTATATTCAGGTGGTTCAGTGCGTCAGTAAACGGTTGGGTGTACTGGGGGACAGTGGGGGCAAAGAGTACCCCGTCGGGCTGCATGTCTACGATTTGTTGGGACGCCTGCTCGAAGGAGTGGTAGTCGTACGGATCGTAGTGGGACAGGTGTGCCTGGATGTTGAAGTCCGAGTAAGTGGCGGTTGCTTCCCGGATGCCGGCCTCCACAGCTGTCCAGTATTCACTGGCTTCGTGTTGGGGCAGCAGGCAGGCGTAAGTGTAGTTTTTGTTGGTGGCCAGTGCGCTGGCATACATGTTGGGCTGATAGTCCAGTTGTTTCAGTATTTCCTCCACGCGCTTGCGGCTGGATTCGGATACACCGCTGCGGCCATGCAGGACGCGGTCTACCGTGCCCACCGAAACGTCGGCCATCTGTGCTATGTCTTTGATTCTGATTCTACTCATCTGTTCAGTTACCTTTTACCGTGATATACCTGTCGGACGGACCTTGTTTGTCGTCTTTGTGTACGCACACAATAATAATCTTAATAATTTCGACACAAATATATAATAATTTTTTGTATTCCAAAAATTGTTGTATCTTTGTGCCCGCACACGAAAGATGTGAGATATGGCCGGTTTTAGACCTTACTTGCATATTTTCAAGCAATTATATGTATTTGTAACGCGAAAGTTATAAATTGAAAGAAAACTATTATTCATTACTTATTAAAAGATAGAAAGATTATGGGAAAGAAAGTCGTAACCCTTGGTGAGATCATGTTGAGATTGTCTACTCCGGGCAATACTCGTTTTGTACAGTCTGACTCTTTTGATGTTGTATACGGTGGTGGCGAAGCCAACGTGGCTGTAAGTTGCGCCAACTATGGACACGATGCCTATTTCGTAACTAAATTGCCGAAGCATGAAATCGGTCAGTCGGCTGTCAACGCACTGCGCAAGTATGGTGTGAAGACAGACTTCATTGCCCGTGGCGGCGACCGTGTAGGTATCTACTATCTGGAGACCGGTGCATCCATGCGCCCCAGCAAGGTGATTTACGACCGTGCCCATTCTGCTATAGCCGAAGCTGATCCTTCTGATTTCGATTTCGATGCTATCATGGAAGGTGCTGACTGGTTCCACTGGTCGGGCATCACGCCGGCCATTTCCGACAAGGCTGCCGAGCTGACTCGTCTGGCTTGCGAAGCTGCCAAGCGTCACGGTGTGACTGTTTCTGTCGACCTGAACTTCCGCAAGAAACTTTGGACAAAGGAAAAAGCTCAGTCTATCATGAAGCCGCTGATGAAGTATGTAGACGTATGTATCGGTAACGAAGAAGACGCCGAACTCTGTCTGGGCTTCAAACCCGATGCCGACGTTGAGGGTGGAAAGACCGATGCCGAAGGCTACAAGGGCATCTTCAAGGCCATGGCCCAGGAATTCGGTTTCAAGTATGTTATCTCTACACTGCGCGAATCTTTCTCGGCTACACACAACGGCTGGAAGGCTATGATTTACAACGGTGAGGAATTCTATGAGTCTAAGCGTTATGACATCAACCCGATCATCGACCGTGTTGGTGGTGGCGACTCCTTCTCCGGTGGTATTATCCACGGCTTGCTGACGAAGCCCAATCAGGGTGCTGCCCTCGAATTTGCTGTAGCTGCTTCTGCTTTGAAGCACACTATCAACGGCGACTTCAACCTTGTTTCTGCAGAAGAAGTAGAAGCTTTGGCAGGTGGCGATGCCAGCGGACGTGTACAGAGATAAACATTCATTAATCATTTATCGTAAATTAAATCAAGAAGATCATGGCAAAATTCGATAAGATAGCCGTATTGAACAAGATTGGTTCGACCGGCATGGTACCTGTGTTCTATCACAAGGATGCAGAAGTAGCAAAGAAAGTGGTAAAGGCATGTTATGACGGCGGTGTCCGCGCTTTCGAGTTTACAAACCGTGGCGACTTCGCTCACGAAGTATTCGCCGAGGTTGTGAAGTTCGCAGCCAAGGAATGTCCTGAAATGGCTATGGGTGTAGGCTCCATCGTAGATCCTGCTACGGCAGCTCTTTACCTTCAGCTGGGGGCCAATTTCATCGTAGGTCCGCTGTTCAACCCCGAAATAGCAAAGATCTGTAACCGTCGTCTGGTAGCTTATACTCCGGGTTGCGGTAGCGTATCTGAAGTAGGTTTCGCACAGGAAGTAGGCTGCGACCTCTGCAAAGTATTCCCGGGCGATGTACTTGGTCCGAAACTCGTGAAAGGTCTGCTGGCTCCGATGCCCTGGTCCAAACTGATGGTGACTGGTGGTGTAGAGCCTACTCAGGAAAACCTGACTTCTTGGATCAAGGCCGGCGTATTCTGCGTAGGTATGGGGTCCAAGCTCTTCCCGAAGGACAAGGTAGCTGCTGAGGACTGGGCATATGTCACTGAGAAGTGCAAGGAAGCTTTGGGCTACATTGCCGAAGCAAGAAAGTAATTTTTTGACGTATCAGTCCCGTATAGGTTAGCAGTGGGTTTCGGAAATCTGTTGCAAAGCCGAAAGGGAAAATGCGATATTCATTTTGTTTAAAGGTGTTTAAGGGGACAACCATCGGAGCACTCTCTCGAGCGCTTCGGTGGTTTGTTTTTTGATGAATATTGTAAACAATCCTGTCGAACTTGAAAAAGATGTTATAGATTGGCGGTTTTTGAGCCTGCCGTATTGCTGATTACAGAAGAATTCATACCTTTGCATCGTGGTTGTGAAACCGCAGTTTTCATAGGTAAATTAGTTAAGTACTAAAGAGAATTTTTTTCATAGGCTATTTAGTTAGAGTTTTCATAGCGTATTAGATTTTTTTTTGATGTAAAATTTTTAAGATTGATTTTTGGATAACAAGATGATGTAAAACAAAAGAAAAGCCTTAGGGCTTTTCTTACGCCGAGGCGAGTAGTTCGTGAGAACTGACTCGTTTTTTTTATGTCTGTTTCTGTAGGGTATAACTACCTACTTTAGCTCCGTAACTACCCACTTTAGTGTCGTAACTATCCACTTTAGCATCGCCATTGCCTACTTTGGAATCCCCATCTTTAATTGGGAGAGATGGCCATATATAGATTATAAAACAGGAATAAGTTGCCTGGAATTTTGGCTAATCCGAAAAAGAAAACTATATTTGAGAGCTGAAAAACCGGGCATAAATCCCGTTTGGAACCTTTCTGAAGGGGAGTGTTGCCCATTTATTTCTCTGGTTGCCGACGGTAATTTACAAATCCTAATAAAGGCAAAAAAAATTAAGAAAACATGTTATAGGACATACTTTTTTATTTGGCTTGTCAAACGAAAAGGGCCTATATTTGCACCGTTATCCTGAAAACAATCTTTTTACCTTAAAAAAAAACTAATACCTATTGAAAACTGAAAACGGGACTTTGTGAAAAGCTCCGTTTTTTTTTGCTCTATTTTAGGGAGCAAAAAAGAAATACCCTCCTTATCAAATGTTCAAAACAGGTTTGATAAGGAGGGTATATTTTAAAGGATGTATTCAATCCGCTTTTTTCGGATTATAATTCAATTTCGGCAATCTGCGGATTGTGATCCGACAGGAACGTAACTCCGGTGCCTCTGGTCGGTTCTTCAGGAATAAGCACGCTGTTCACTTTGATTTGTGGAGTAACGAATATGAAATCGATCATTTCACGTTGGCTTTTTTCTCTTCTTCCAAAGCTATGGTATGTATAGTCTACACCAGATTTCTTGTCTGCTATTTGGAATGCGTCTTTAAGTACAAATGTATTTTTAGTAAGGGTATTGTATGCGTCCGACTTGTTGTTGACATTAAAATCTCCAGTCAGTACTGCAGGTTCATTTCCAGCCAGTTCTTTGATTCGATCGATGATAAGCAGAGCACCTTTGTTTCTCGCTTCTCCTCCTACATGGTCGAAGTGTGTGTTTATCGCCATGAATACTTTTCCCGTTTTCTTGTATTTAAGTTTTACCCATGTGGCGATACGTGGACATGCACCGTCCCATCCGATGAATCCTGCGCTGTCCGGGTACTGGGACAACCAGAAGGTATTGCTGTCGAGCACTTCAAATTTGTCTTTTTTGAAGAATATCGGAGTATATTCACCTTTGGTGGCTCCGTCTTCGCGTCCCACTCCCACCTCTGTGTATTCAGGAAGTCTTTCTTTGAGGTCTGTCAGCTGGTTATGAAGTACCTCCTGCATACCCACAATGTCAAGTCCCTGTTCTTTGATAAATTGGGCCACAGTGTCTTTTCTGTATTTCCAGTTGTCCATGCTGTCGGCTGGATTATCCAGTCTGATGTTCATGGTTGCCCATTTAAGGTTTAATGTTTCCTTCTTGTTTGTGCATGCAGACAGGAAACAACTTACTCCCAGTAATAATAATCCAATCTTTTTGATCATAGCGTTTTTAGTTTTTTGTTCTGTTTTTGATAGTTTGTTGTATATCCAAGCAAAAATACGATATTTTGTATATAATCCCACAATACTATTGATAAATCTTATCGGTAAGTTCGATTTTGCTTCAGAATAGGGGAACAAAGTTGATTGGTAACCGGTCTGTTCGGGTAGCTTGGACTGTTTTAATGTAATCGCTTGATTATTAATAATAAAAAATAGGCACTTCCTGACGTGGAAGTGCCTAACAAAAACTAAACTAGACTTAACTAAACTATTCTATTGAAGAGTTTCACAACTCCATTGTTCTATTTGTCCGCAAATATACGATTTATTTTCGGAATATCAAGTATGGATAGCTAAAAAGTTGATAGTGTGGGCACTTCAACTTCTGCGGTCGAGGTATTCCTGAAAAGCGGCCTTGTAGCTTTCACTGACAGGAATACTGGTTTTACCGAAGATGATGCGGCCTCGGTCGATGATACGTATTTTGCTCTTTTGCACAAT
>OHAQ01000615.1_pt1 | contig 28264 bp, 21 predicted proteins | sample 1577111 | NCBI WGS metagenome assembly OHAQ01 (sample SAMEA3541549, study PRJEB24748) | human gut metagenome | biome: human gut; feature: human-associated habitat; material: faeces | place: China | collected 2012 | reverse complement strand
TATCGTCGCTGAAGAGATCAATGCGCTGGGCCGAGGTCTCTACGAAGAAGGTACCGCCCGTCCAGGGTACATTTTGTGTCAGGCTTAGGGTGAGATCGGTGGCGAGCAGATTCTGTTCCACAAACTTTACACTGCCGTCGCCCATTGTCACCTTGTTGATGGCGCGATCCAGGTAGGGGTTGGACGTCAGCGTCAGGTTGGGCAGGTAGTTGGCTCGGTAGTAGCGGTAGTTCCAGTAGGAGGAACGGAAGCTGTGGCGGGCGCTCTGTGCATCGGGCGACTTTTCCTGCGCATGGTGGATAGTCTGTTGCAGGGTCAGTTCCAAGGCCTCTTGGGCGTGGAGGAGTACCCCCATGCCGCAAGTGGCCGCTATCAGTAAAAGGATACGTTTGAACATAGTTTTTCCATTATTTTATAAATAGATATCAAAATCCGTGCCAAATTGTTAACTGGCTGTTGGCCAGTAATTAAGCGAAATGCTCTGTGGGGAACTTACGCGCACTATCGCACAAAAATAGTGCGGAAGCGCACGCACAGCACACGGATATTATGCGTATCTTTGTAGCAGACACCGAATGATTATGGAGAAACTTGGAAAAATACTGATTGTAGACGACAACGAGGACGTGCTTTTCGCCCTCAACCTGCTGCTCGAACCCTATGCCGAGAAGATAAAGGTCATCACCGGCCCCGAACGGCTGGAATACTTCATGACAACTTTTCAGCCCGACATTGTCCTGCTGGACATGAACTTCAGCCGCGATGTGGTGAGCGGACAGGAAGGCTTCGACTGCTTGAAACAGATTCTGCACATCGACCCGCAGGCGGTGGTCATCTTCATGACCGCTTATTCGGATACCGATAAGGCTGTTCGAGCCATCAAGGCAGGAGCTACGGACTTCATTCCCAAACCCTGGGAGAAAGAGAAACTGCTGGCCACGCTCTCGTCGGGCATGAAGCTGCGCCGCTCGCAACGCGAAGTAAACCTGCTGAAGGAGCAGGTGGAAGCCCTGAGCGACGGCAATGCCGACGAACGCATCATCGGCGAATCGGATGCCATGCGGGCCATCTTCGATACGGTGGAGAAGCTGCGCGACACGGATGCTAACATCCTGATTCTTGGTGAGAACGGTACGGGAAAAGACGTCATCGCCCGCCTGCTCTACCGCCATTCACCTCGCTCGGGAAAGCCCTTCGTCACCATCGACTTGGGTAGTATCCCCGAACAACTGTTCGAAAGCGAGTTGTTTGGCTACGAGAAAGGCGCCTTTACTGATGCCCGCAAGGCCAAGGCGGGGCGTATGGAGGTGGCCACGGGAGGTACGCTCTTCCTCGACGAGATAGGTAACCTCTCCCTGCCCATGCAGGCTAAGTTGCTCACTGCTATCGAAAAGCGCCAGATCAGCCGGCTGGGCAGCACGCAGAGTACATCCATCGACGTGCGGCTCATCTGCGCCACCAATGCCGACATCCGCCGCATGGTGGAGGAAGAACGCTTCCGCCAGGACCTGCTCTATCGCATCAACACCATCGAACTGCACATTCCGCCTCTGCGCGAACGCGGTAACGACATCCTGCTGCTTGCCGATCACTTCCTGCAACGCTATGCCCGCAAATACCAAAAGGAAATGCGCGGCCTGACGCGTGAGGCCAAGAACAAGTTGCTGCGCTACGCCTGGCCGGGCAACGTGCGCGAACTGCAACACACGATGGAACGTGCTGTCATCCTGGGCGATGGCTCTCTGTTGCGCCCCGAGAACTTCGTCTTCCAGGCCGCGGCTCCCACTCGTTCGCACAAGGAGGAGATGGAAGTGCTCAATCTGGAGCAGCTGGAGCGGCAGGCCGTGGAGCGTGCCATGCGCCTGAGTGAGGGAAACATGACCAAGGCAGCCGAGTATCTGGGGATCACGCGGTTTGCTCTGTACCGGAAAATAGAAAAATTAGGCCTATGAGACGTTATTCCTTCATCGTCGCTCTCCATATCCTCGCCATTGCCCTGTTGGCTGTGGGTGTCTACCTGCTGGCTGTCCGGGAGTTGTGGTTCAGTGCCCTGATGGTGTTTCTCGTACTTGTGGCTGTAGGCATCAACCTCTACCGTATGCAGATGGTGCAGATACGCATGATGCGCCACCTGGCCGAAAGCCTGCGTTTCGACGATATGATGCTCTCTTTCCGTTCGCCCTATCGCAACCGTTCGATGGAGCAGATGGTGGGCGAATTGTCCGAAGCTATGCGCAACTTCCGTACCCGCGTACTGGAGCACAACGAAATGACCGCCTGGCAGAAACTGATCTGTGTGCTGACGCACGAAATCATGAACTCGTTGACTCCCATTATCTCCCTGTCCGAAACTTTGTGCGAGCGCGAAGTAGACGAGCGTAGCTATAGCCTGATGCACCAGGGCATGCAGACCATCCATCGCCGCAGCAAAGGACTTCTGGAGTTTGTGGAAAACTACCGCAAGCTGACTCGCCTGCCTGCTCCCGTCCGCCGTCCCGTGTCACTCGTCGAACTGTTTCAGGACCTGCGCAAGCTCTTTCCCGAAGATTATATTCACATCTATCTGCCCGCCGACGACCGCACCCTCCAGATAGACCGTACGCAGGTGGAGCAGGTGCTCATCAACCTGTTGAAGAACGCACGCGAGGCCTGCACCCGCCGCTCGGAGCCCTGTATCGACGTCCGCGTGTTGCCTGCCCAGTCGTGGCAGTGCCGCATCACCGTCAGCGATAACGGCGATGGCATTCTGCCTGACGTGGTAGACAAAGTGTTTGTGCCCTTCTTCACTACCAAGCCCGGTGGTCAGGGGATCGGCCTGAGCCTCTGCAAGCAAATCATGAATCGCCACGGCGGCAATATTACGGTGGAGTCCGTCGTGGGGCAGGGCACGTGCTTCACCTTGCTCTTTAACTAAAACGTTGATTTATATATAGGTCGGGAGGCTTTTTATCGCAGTTTCCAGCCCGCTGAGGTATTTCAGCAACCAAAAAGACGTAAAAAAACGGGGACGCTCAGTTCGAGCGTCCCCGTTCCTATGTATAGTCGGAAACAAACGGTTTATTTCTTGTTTTCTTCAGCAGGTTCGGTAGCATTCTTCTTGATCAGCGAGTATGCGATCGGAGAAGCGACGAACAGTGAAGACAGCGTACCGAATACCACACCCAGAATCATGGCGAAAGCGAAGCTGCGGATGGAGTCACCACCGAGGATGAAGATACACAGCAGCACGATCAACGTACTCAGTGAGGTGTTGATGGTACGGGCCAGCGTCGTGTTCAGTGAGTCGTTGAACAGTTGGTACTTGCCACGCTTCGGATACAGTCCGAAGAACTCACGTACACGGTCGAAGATTACCACCTTATCGTTGATAGAGTAACCGATAGCTGTCAGGATGGCACCGATGAACGTCTGGTCGATTTCCAGCGAGAACGGCAGGATACCCCAGAACATGGAGTAGGCACCCAGAATGACGATGGTGTCACAACACAGAGCGGCTACAGAACCGATACTGTAGGCGATGTTACGGAAGCGGAGCAGGATGTACAGACCGATAACGATCACAGCCAACACGATAGACCAGATGGCCGATACCTTAATGTCATCAGCGATGCTCGGACCTACTTTCTGCGAGCTGATGATACTACCGCCCGTATGGTTCTCGCGGTCGATGAAGGTTTCCAGCGAGATGTTCTGCGTCAGCAACGGCTTCAGCGTTTCGTACAGATAAGCTTCGATTTCAGAGTCAACACTGTTGCCTTCCTCTTCGATGCGGTAGTTGGTGCTGATACGTACCGTCTTACCATCCGTACCGATGGCAATGACGCTCACGTTAGCGTCGCCGAAGCGGCTGGAGATCAGTTCACGAACTTGTTCGGGCTCTACTTGCTTTTCGAACTGTACCTTGAAGTTACGTCCACCGGTGAAGTCGATGCTCTGGCTCAGGCCGCGTGTTAAGAGGAAGCCCAGGCAAACCACGATAACGATAGCCGTTGTAGTGAGCCACGTCTTGTTGCGTCCCATGAAGTTGAAGTGAACATTCTGCATCAGGTTCTTGGAAATACCTGTTGAGAATGTCAGGTTCAGCCACTTGTCTTTGTTCATGAAGTATTCGTAAACCAGACGGGTCATAAATACTGCGGTAAAGAACGAAATCAGGATACCGATGATCAGTGTCGTAGCGAAACCGCGGATAGGACCTGTACCGAAGTTGAACAGGATGATACCCGTCAGGATAGAAGTCAAGTTCGAGTCGAAGATAGCCGAGAAGGCGTTGGAGTAACCGTCGGCCAAGGCTTTCTTCACGCCCTTGCCTGCGCGGAGCTCTTCTTTCGTACGTTCATAGATCAACACGTTGGCATCCACAGCCATACCCAGTGACAACACCATACCGGCGATACCAGACATGGTCAATGCGGCCTGGAACGATGAAAGGATACCCAGTGTGAAGAACATGTTCAGCACGAGGGCGCCGTTGGCAACCATACCCGGAATGAAACCGTACATGGTACACATATAAATCATCAGCAGCACCAATGCCACAATGAACGAAATGATACCGGCGTTGATAGAAGCCTGACCCAGTGACGGACCTACGATGTCTTCTTGAACGATGTGTGCCGGAGCGGGCATCTTACCAGACTTCAACACGTTAGCCAAGTCTTTGGCTTCTTCGGGAGTGAAGTGGCCGGTGATTTGTGAGTTACCGCCGGTGATTTCATTCGATACAGTCGGAGCAGAATATACGTAACCGTCCAATACGATGGCGATGCAACCTTGCGTAACAGCCACTTTCTTGGTCAGCTGTGCCCAGCGGCGTGCACCGTCGGTATTCATAGACATACTTACAGACGGCTTGCCATATTGGTCGAAGTCATCCTTGGCGTCTACAATCACGTCGCCTTCCAGAGGAGCGCGGTCATTGCGTTCTGTCGAGCGGATGGCGTACAGTTCGAAGGTTTGTTTCTTGGGATCGAAAGCAGCAGCTGATACACCCCATTTCAGGCGGAGATCTTTCGGGAACTCGGCTTGTATTTCGGGCATAGCCAGGTAGCGGTTCACCTCAGCTGTATCCTTAGCCAACGCATAGGCTGCAATCGGACCAACATTGGGATTTACTTGCAGAATGGCAAGCAGCGGGTGATCTTTCTTGTACTGAGCCAGGTCAGCTTCCTGTGCGGCAGTGCTTTCACCTTTCAGAGCAGCTGCAAGACTGTCGGTTGCGCTTGTTGCGGCAACGGCAGCAGTTGTGTCGATGGCAGCGGCTGTATTGGTCGTATCGTTGGCGGCCAGCAGGCTGCGCAGCTTGGCATCGGCCGACTGCATATAAGGAGCGATTTCGTTGGCGTTGTAAGTTTCCCAGAATTCCAGATTTGCAGAACCTTGTAACAATTTTCTTACACGTTCAGGTTCTTTGATACCCGGAAGTTCTACCATGATACGTCCCATTTTGTCTTCCAGACTTTGGATGTTGGGCTGAACCACACCAAAGCGGTCGATACGGGTACGAAGTACATTATATGAATTGTCTACAGCGGCTTTTACTTCTTCGCGCAGTACTTTTTCTACTTCTGCGTCAGTCGACTTCTGATTGACTTTGTCTTTCAGTTGCTGGGTAGCGAACAGCTGTGCGAGCGGAGCGTCCGGAGCCAGATGGTGATACTCTCTGATGAAAAGCGTGATGACGTCATCTTGGCTGGTAGTAGCTTGCTGGGCAGCTGTAGCCAGTGCCTGGTTGAATGTCTCATCAGACTTGTTGTCTGCCAGTGCCTTGATGACATCGGGTACAGAAACTTCCAGGATGACGTTCATACCACCCTTCAGGTCCAGACCCAAACTGATTTCCATCTCTCTACAATCTTTCAGGCTCCAGTTCCATAACCAAACCTTTTCATTGGCCAGTGAGTCCAAGTAGCTTTGCTCCACTCTCGGATCTCCGTTTGCTATCTCCCGTGCTTTGTTTGTGTAGTGGCGGGTAACAAAAGAGAACGATAAGTAGAACACGCATACCAAGGTCAGCAGTATGGCAAAAGCCTTTACAAATCCTTTGTTTTGCATGTTACTTTTAGTTTATTATGATTACTTTATTGATTAATTTCTACGCATTTACAAGGCTGCAAATATAGTTCTTTTTTCACAATATATTACTTCGTGGCCTTATTTTTTTAAATCTCAGAAGCCTTGACGCTGTTATTTCTCTTTGAAAGTGAAGTAACACCAGATGGGATAGTGGTCAGAATCTTTGATGCTTTTGTCCACTGTGCAGTTATAGGTTTGCAGGTTTTTGCTGGTCAGGATATGGTCAATGCGAAAATAGAACTTGTTCTGATTGTACGAAATGCCCAGTCCTTGTCCCGATTGGGTGAAAGCGTCGTTCAGCCCTTGACTGGCTACGCGGTGGGTGTACGAGATGGGAGTGTCGTTGAAGTCGCCGCAGACGATGACAGTGGAATATTTCGACTGTTCGACAGCCTGAGCTATAGCATCGGCTTGTGGGGCGCGCAGGGCTGAGGCTTCGGCCAGCTTTCCCAGCAGCAGGCGCGCACCGCTTTCCACTTTATCGCGTTGGGGAGAGGCCAGCATGTCTTCGTAGACGACTTTGTCTTCTTTGGTCAGTTTATTCGACTCCAGATGGTTGTTAATGAGGGTCAGTGTGTCTTTCCCTATTTTCAGTTCATAGACGACCGAGCCGTTGTAGTTGCTTTTGTAATCCAGTTTGCGAGTGGATAGGATGGGGTATTTTGAGTAACAGGCTATGCGGTTCGTGGTAGCTTGCGAGTTTCCCAATTTGTCGATACGGTGGTAGGGATAATCTTTCAGGGCGTGGTCGATATCTTTCTGTGTCAAATGTTGTTTGGAGTTGGAAGTGGCATATTCCTGCAGGCACAGAATGTCAGCTCCGCTCTCTTGAAGATAGGTGAGTATAGGGTTTTTCCCGTCTTTTTTCGTGCATCCGTCAAAGCCCATGATATTGTATGAAAGGATTTTCAGGCTTTCTTCCGGCAGGTGGTCGGTATGGAAATTGACGGGCATGTAGGTGCGTATCTGCGGATATGCCAGCAACATTCCTGCCAACGGCAATAGAGCCAGCTTGTAGTGTTGTATGATCAGCCAGAAAAACAAAAAGCAGATGTTTGTTATCAGGAAAATAGGGAAAGCCAGGCCCAGACAGGAACGCAACGGGTGCTCGACTGGTTGAATATAAGGACTGTAGGCCGTGAGCAGAAATGCCGCTGTGAAAGCGGCATTCACGGCTCCGATTGTGAGCGCTGCAACATTTCGGAGAAGTTTCATGTGCGTTGTTTATCTTTTGCTGGCATCGAACAGGCTTTTCTTTTCTTCAGCAGTCAGGCTTTCGTATCCCGATTTCTTCAGCTTCTCCAGGATGCGGTCTATTTCATCCGACTGGCTTTTCTTCCGTGCGTTGTATTCGTAGTCTTTCTGACGGTTTCCGCCATAGTTTATTTTCATCTTCGGTTTGCGAGGGCGGGGGCTGAAGAGGCCTTCTATGCTATCCAGCAAACGGTTGATCCATGCGGTGATGTCTCTTCCTTTGCTAAGGGAAGCTGCGAACCACAAACCTGCTAATGCTCCACCAAGGTGGGAGATGTGTCCTCCTGCATTGCTGGAGGTGATGAAAAGCAGGTCCATACCGATAACAATCAGGGCCAGGTATTTCAGCCGAACGGTTCCAAACAGGAAGAGCTGTATCGGATAGTTAGGTTCTCTATATGCGGTAGCGGCAACAATGGCCAATACCGATGCCGATGCTCCCAGTAGGAAAGAGCCTTCTATCATGTATTGGAAATAGGGGAATACATTGTAAGACACCATATAGAGCAATCCTCCGCAGATACCTCCCAGCAAATATACGCCACGCAGGTGTTTGGCGGAGAAGAATTGCAGGAACAGGGTTCCAAACCAGTAGAGCCACAACATGTTGAACAGAATATGCAGTAGTCCCGCATGCATGAACATGTAGGTCAGGATCGTCCAGGGTTGCATGATGAAGCGACTGAACGAGGCTGGAAGTTCCAACCAGCTGATCCAGCTGCCTAATGAATGGTTGAACAATTGGAACAGGATTCTGACCAGCGTGACTACAACAAAGACAGCAACGTTGATGTAGACCAACCGCAGGCAGATGTTACCTCTACGGAACTTTTCTTTTAAATCAGTTATAATAGTAGCCATTTCCTCTGTTTTTGTTTCTCCAGTACATAATCAAAAGGAATCCGAAAATCATTCCACCCAAGTGGGCAAAATGGGCAACATTGTCGCCGGCACTGTTGGCCAGTCCCGAGTAGAGTTCTATCAGTGCGTAGCCCATGACGAAATACTTGGCCTTGATGGGGAAGGGCAAGGGGAAGATGAACATGGGTTGATTGGGGAACAGCATGCCAAAACCCAGCAGGATGGCATATACCGCCCCCGAAGCTCCTACCGTAGATGAGTTTAGCACCAGATTCAGGCTGGCCATCGCTGGATCTACAAAATTCATGTTCGATTGCAATGCTTTAGATCCCTGTTCAAAAACGGCTTGGATGGCTTCCGGGCTCATACCCGATTCGATGGTGAAGTAGCGGACGGCTGTTACGGCTTCCTGTATCAGGCCGGCGCCAATACCGCAAATCATGTAGTAGGCCAGAAAACGCTTGGGACCCCATACCTGCTCCAGAATACGTCCGAACATCCATACGGCGAACATATTGAAGAAAACATGTGTGAAACCGGCATGCATAAACATGTAGGTGATGAGCTGGCCGACATTGAACCGGTCGGATAGTACAAAATGCAGTCCCAGGTAATCGGCAAGATCTATTCCATAGCCTTCGGCTACAAGCGTACCAAGAAACATCAGTACATTAATAATCAGCAGATTTTTGGTAACTGTCGGAATGTTGTTCATATAGAATTCTTTTGATTTATCAAGACTGCAAAAATACGAATAAATTCTGTTATGCAACAGGAAAAGTGTATCTTGTTGATTCTTTTTCAGTTTTTGGGCTCTTTTTTCTTCTCTTTTTATTTGATATTCAGAATATTTGCTATATTTTTGTGGGGACTGGCTCGGAATACTTTTCTTGTTAAACAATATACATTTCAAAAGAACTAAGGTTATGAATAAGACTGATTTGATTGCTGCCATGGCTGCCAGTGGTGGAATGGCGAAGGCGGATGCTGCAAAGGCTTTGAATGCATTTATGGAGGCAGTGACCGATGCGTTGAAGAAGGGCGATAAGGTGACTTTGGTGGGATTTGGGACTTTTTCGGTGACTGAGAGGGCGGCTCGTACAGGAGTTAATCCGGCTACGAAGCAGATGATTGAGATTCCGGCAAAGAAAGTTGTCAAATTTAAGGCAGGCTCGGAATTATCGTTCGACTGATAAAGGCATTTATTGGATTGTATCGTTTTTTAGGGAAATATGGGTTGCTGGCTTGTTCATGGGTTTTTCTGTGGAGAGCTTGTGACCCATTTTTGTTTGAGGGCCAGAGTGTGCTTATGTAGGGAAAGCTTGAAAACTTCGTTTTCCGCTTTGCGCTTCTCTCGGTTTGCACTATCTTTGCAGCAGGAAATAATTAGAAACTATGGATATACAACAGAAACTGGTAGCGTCCGTCATCAGCGGACTGAAAGTACTCTATGGGCAGGATGTGCCTGCCGCACAGGTGCAGTTGCAGAAAACCAAGAAAGAATTTGAAGGACATCTGACGCTGGTTGTGTTCCCCTTCCTCCGCATGTCGAAGAAGGGACCCGAGCAGACGGCGCAGGAAATCGGTGAATATCTGCTGGCAAACGAGCCTTCACTCGTGGCCAAGTTCAACGTCATTAAGGGCTTCCTGAACCTCACCATTGCTTCGTCGGCATGGATCGAGCTGCTCAACGGCATTCAGGCTGATCCGCACTACGGATTGACTGAAGCTACAGATCAGTCGCCGCTGGTGATGATCGAGTATTCGTCGCCCAACACCAACAAGCCTCTCCACTTGGGGCACGTGCGCAACAACCTGTTGGGTAACGCCTTGGCCAACATCATTGCCGCCAATGGCAACCGTGTGGTGAAGACCAACATCGTGAACGACCGCGGTATTCACATCTGCAAGTCCATGCTGGCTTGGCTGAAGTATGGCAACGGTGAGACGCCCGAGTCGAGTGGCAAGAAGGGCGACCACCTCATCGGCGACTACTACGTAGCTTTCGACAAACATTTCAAGGCTGAAGTGAAGGAGTTGATGGCCAAGTATCAGGCCGAAGGCATGAACGAGGAAGAAGCCAAGACTAAGGCAGAAGCCGAATCGCCTCTGATGAAGGAAGCTCGCGAGATGCTCGTGAAGTGGGAGGCTGGTGACCCTGAGGTACGTGCTCTGTGGCAGAAGATGAACGACTGGGTATATGCCGGCTTCGACGAGACTTACAAGATGATGGGTGTCAGCTTCGACAAGATATACTACGAATCGAACACATACTTGGAAGGCAAGAAGAAAGTGCTCGAAGGACTGGAGAAAGGTCTCTTCTACCGCAAGGAAGACGGTTCCGTGTGGGCCGACCTGACGGGCGAAGGCCTCGACCACAAGCTGCTGCTCCGTGCCGACGGTACGTCTGTTTACATGACGCAGGACATCGGTACGGCCGAACAGCGTTTCTCCGACTATCCCATCGACAAGATGATTTATGTGGTGGGCAACGAGCAGAACTACCACTTCCAGGTGCTGTCCATCCTCCTCGACCGTCTGGGCTTTGAGTGGGGCAAGAGCCTGGTACACTTCTCCTATGGTATGGTGGAACTGCCCGAAGGTAAGATGAAGAGCCGCGAGGGTACGGTAGTTGATGCTGACGACCTGATGGAAGAGATGATCAATACCGCCAAGGAAACCAGTGGCGAGCTGGGTAAGCTGGACGGTCTGACGCAGGCCGAGGCCGACGACATCGCCCGCATCGTGGGCCTGGGCGCACTGAAGTACTTCATCCTGAAGGTGGATGCCCGCAAGAACATGACGTTCAACCCCAAGGAATCCATCGACTTCAACGGCAATACCGGTCCTTTCATCCAATATACCTACGCCCGCATCCAGTCCGTCCTGCGCAAGGCGGCCGAAGCAGGCATTGTTATCCCCGAACAGCTTCATTCGGGCATTGAACTGAGTACGAAGGAAGAAGGTTTGATTCAGATGCTGGCCGACTTTGCCGGCGTGGTGAAGCAGGCAGGCGAGGACTACAGTCCTTCAGGCATTGCCAATTACTGCTACGACCTGGTGAAGGAGTACAACCAGTTCTACCACGACTTCAGCATCCTGCGCGAGGAGAATGCCGACGTCAAGGTGTTCCGTCTCGCCCTGTCGCGCGAGGTGGGCAAGGTAGTCCGTCTGGGCATGGGCCTGCTGGGCATCGAAGTTCCCGAACGTATGTAAGCCGTAGTGCTTATTTGATATAGTTTTCAGCAGGGCACGGAGTCAGGAAGGCTCCGTGCTTTTTTTATCTTTGTAGTTACACTCCTCAAGTCCATAGTTAGCCTGCTCAAGTTCATAGTTAGCCTGCTCAAGTTCATAGTTAGCCTGCTCAAGTCCATAGTTAGCGTCGTAAAGTAGGCTTTGGCATTTTCTTTTCCGGCAATCGTTTTCGGTAAAACATCGTTTTCTCGTGTGTAAAGCATTGCTTTTTATGGGAGAAAACATCGTTTTCTTAAAGGAATTTCATGAATGGGTGAAGGGAGTACAGAGTTTTTGTGCTTTCTTTCAAATTGGTTTCATGCTTTCACGAGAGTATAAGTTGCTGTTTTACAGTAGATAATTGTGAAAGATAATCCTTCACACCTGTGAAGGATATTTTTCTGTGACACCTTGACACCCTATATTTATAAAATCCACGCGCGCGCGGGCGAGAGTGACTGTTAATTCTAATTTAACATTAACAGTTGAGTAGTGAATTTGTTATCTATATAATAAAAGTTTGTTTTTTGCGTGACAAGGTGTCACACCCTTGTTGAAGCTGTCTATTTGAATGATTTCTTGTAGCTGGTTTTCAGTATTTTGCGATTTTTTTCAAAGAAATCTTCAAAAATAGGATTAGGTTTTTCTCTCCTGTCCGTCTTTATAGCAGAACGAAATCTGAAATTATGCAGAATCAAGACCCCATAGAAGAAGCACGGCGCCATCCGTTGGTATCCTACTTCAAGTCTCGGGAAAAGGAAGTGCCCGAGGAAGAGATCGACCGACGCTGGAACGATCTGGCTCGCCGCTTGCAGCGTGAATCCGCTCCCCGTCGGAGTAAGGTGTGGCGCCTGTATGCCGAAGTGGCTTGTGCGGCTGCTTTGTTGGCGGGTGTGCTTTGGGGTGGAAAACTCTATATGGACCGTCAGTCCCATTCTTTGGAACAGGCTATTGCCCAGCTCGACCAGTGTTCCATCGATACGGCTAGGCAGGTGCTGCTTATCACTCATGCCGAACAGCGTATCGAGGCCGGTAAGGATGCCCGCATTGCCTATTCGGAGAAAGGTAAGGTTTCGGTGAACCAGCGCCAGGTGGAAGAGGTTCCACAGAAGTTGGAATACAACCAGCTGATTGTGCCTAAGGGCAAGTCGTCTCAGCTGTTGCTGGCCGATGGGACTTCGTTGTATGTCAATGCCGGTACGAAAGTGGTCTATCCAAGCGTATTTGCAGGCAAAACTCGTGAAATCTATGTGGACGGCGAAATCTATATCGACGTCAAGAAGAATACAGAGCAGCCGTTTATTGTCAAAACGCCCGGCTTCGATATCCGTGTGACGGGTACAGCCTTCAACGTGAATGCCTATAAGTCGATGAGCGAGTCGGAAGTGGTGCTGGTGCGTGGTTCCATCATTGTGACCGACCATGCCGAGCGTGAAACAGCTGTGAAACCCAATGAACTTCTTCGCCTGACCGACGGTGTGGCCCGTTCCAAACGTCAGGTCGATGCCTCTGAATATACAGCTTGGACACAAGGATATTTCCCTTTGCAGGGACGCAGCATGGAAAGCATTCTTCAGCGCCTGTCGTTCTATTACGGTTGCGACCTGACGTGCGATCCTTCTGTCAAAGACTTGTCGCTACAGGGCACTATTGATATGAGCGTTCCCCTTCCCAAGGTGCTCGAACGAATTGCGAAAATACATCCCATCGGCATTCGCCAGACGACCGATGGTTACCATTTGTTTATGCCCCCAAATACTAATCTTTAAAAAACACGGACTGCCTATGAGAAAGGAAATATGAAATGCACACATCTGACAGGAGAGACCCAAGGTTTGGTTCTGTCTATTTAATCTTGTACAAAAACATTTTTTAACCCTTATGGCAGAGGTATCACTCCATAAAAAAGCCCGGACAACCCCCATTGCCCGAGCCCTTAGAGTGTGATACTTAGCTGTAAGTATCTAATCAATCATGCAAAAATATGGATTTTTTTGTAAGAAAACAACTGATTTCAGCAATGTTAGTATTTTTTGCATTGCTTTTTCCGCTAGCACTTCCTGCTGCGGAACAATATAACAAGAACTTTTCATTCGAACTACGCGATGTCACTGTCAAAGACGTATTCCGTTACATCGAGCAGAACAGTGAATACGTTTTCCTCTATGCTTCCAATAAGAACTTGTCGAAGAAGGTCAATGTGGATGTGAAAGACAAGAATGTCAAACAGATTTTGGACGAAGTATTGGAGCATACCGGACTGGTCTATGAGATCGACGGGAAGCAGATTCTAGTGAAGGAACGGAAAGAAGCTCCTGTAGCAGAAACCAGGCAGGTGGAGCAGAATCAAGGAAGGGATATAAACGGTGTTGTAACCGATAAAAATGGGGAGCCTATTATTGGTGCAAATGTAATAGTAAAGGGCACTTCTATTGGAGTAACTACGGATGTCGATGGGCAGTTCCATTTGAAAGGAGTTTCCAAAGGTAGTGTTTTACAAATTTCTTATATTGGTTTTACAACTCAAGAAATAACAGTTGGTCTAAAAAATGATTTCCGTGTTGTGCTGACTGAGGATACCGAAATGTTAGGTGAGGTTGTCGTTACTGCCTTGGGTATTAAACGTGAAGAAAAAGCTTTAGGATATGCGGTACAAAAAGTAAAAGGGGATGCCTTGTCTACAGTGAAAGCTGTGGATGTAGGTACTGCATTGACAGGTAAGGTTGCAGGTTTGAATGTTAAGAACAGTACTGAGTTTAATTCTGCTCCTACCATAGAAATACGTGGAGAATCTCCGCTGATTGTTATCGATGGTGTTCCTTATGGTAACATTAATATGCGTGATATAAATTCTGATGATATTGAGTCATTAGATGTCTTAAAAGGAGCTACAGCTTCTGCTCTTTATGGTGCACGAGGAGGTAATGGCGTTATAATGATCACAACAAAGAAGGCCAATAAGGAAGGACTTGATATCTCGATTAATAGTAGTACTATGTTCAACGCCGGTTATTTGGCCATTCCTGAAGCCCAGCATAGTTATAGTTCGGGAACTGGAGGAAAATATGATTCTAAGGACTATGTGTGGGGTGACAAACTGGATATTGGACGTACTGCAGTGCAATATAATCCGTTTACTTATCAGTGGGAAGAGCAGCCGTTGGTTTCAAAAGGCAAAGATAATTTCCGAAACTTCCTGGAGCAAGGCTTTTCTACCAATAACAATATCAGCATTGCATGGAAAGGTAAAAATGGAGGTTTTCGAACTTCTTTAAATCATGTTTACAATAAGGGACAATATCCGAATCAACAGATGCAAAAAATTATATATACCTTATCTGGTAATGCAACAATAGGGAATTTGTCTGTTGAAGCTGGTGCTATCTGGAATAAACGTTTTTACTCAAATGACCGTGGTGCCGGTTATGGTGGAGGCGGCTATATTTATAATCTGATTGTTTGGACTGGAGCTGATTATGATATAAGAGACTATCGTAATTATTGGGTGCAGGGTAAGGAGCACGAACAGCAGAATTGGCGTTATACTGCATTTTATGATAATCCTTATATGTTGGCCTATGAGTGTACAAGACAGAATGATTATGATAAGCTGAATACGTATGTTTATGCTAAATATGATTTCTTCCCTTGGTTGAATTTGTCTACACGTACGGGTGTTGATTTTTATGCGGATCGCTACGAATCAAAAAATCCTATAGGCACTTATAATGTAGGTAACAAAAATGGCGCTTACTCAGTAAGTAAGAATACAGGTTTCAGTTTAAATAGTGATGTGATTTTAGCTGCTAATCATAAATTTGGAGATTTTACGGTGGATGGCATTTTAGGTGCTAGTACTTATTATTATTTTGATGATGGGATGACTGCTAGTACGAGTAACGGTTTGTCAGTACCTGGCTTTTATTCTCTTCAGGCTTCTCGAGACCCAGTTAGTGCTTCCAGTTCTTATTCAAGTAAGCAATTGAATTCTGTATATGCAAAATTGTCTGCATCATGGCGGAGTCTGTTATTTGTTGATGTTACAGGAAGAAATGATTGGTCTTCTACATTACCGGCTGAAACTCGCTCCTATTTTTATCCTTCTGTGTCTGGAAGTTTAATCATGTCTGAGTTTATAAAACTGCCGAAACCGTTTACTTTCTGGAAATTAAGAGGATCGTGGACAATAACAAAATTTGATCCTGCAGTTTTTGATATTCAGCAGGCGTATGAAGTTTCAACAAATGTATGGAATAAGCTAAATTCAGCTACTTATCCTACAATGATGCGTAGTAATGTACTGAAACCTAGGACGGCACGTTCGTATGAAATAGGAACAGCTTTCAATGTTTGGGATAATCGCATTCGTTTTGATGTAGCTTATTATAATAAGTTACAATATAATTTGACCCGTGAGGCAACAATCAGTAGCGCTTCAGGTTTTTCAAATACGTTGTTGAATTATGATGAGCAGTGGGAACGTAAAGGTGTAGAAGTATCGGTTGGAGCTGATATTATTCAGACGAAAGACTGGCATTGGACTGTTAATCTTAATTGGGCTCGTGACCGTTGGTTTTATAAACAAATTGATGATGTATATTCCACTCAGAATGAATGGGTACAACCAGGCTTGCGTTGGGACTGGTTGGCTGGATATGATTGGGAAAGAGATCCGGATGGCAATATTATTTTGTACAATGGATTACCTAAAACCAGTGATTATAAATCATTCTTGGGATACGAGTATCCAGATTGGATATGGGGTGTGAATAGTACTTTGAGCTACAAGAACTGGAGTATGAGTATATCATTTGACGGGCGTGTAGGCGGAACTCGATATAATAAAACAGAGCAAGCTATGTGGAATGCAGGTTCGCATCCCGACAGTGATACTCCTGAACGATATGAAGAAGTGGTTAATGGAAATATCACTTTTGTTGCTCCAGGTGTGAAAATCGTTTCTGGTGAAGTAAAATACGATACAGATGGTAATATTATAAGTGATACCCGTGTATTTGCTCCGAACGATGTTCCTGTCTCTTATCAAAGTTTTATTCAAACTTATCAGCCGTGGTGTGGCAATGGCGTTTTCCAAAATTATCGTTCTATGACTTTCTTAAAGATTCGTGAACTGTCACTGACTTATGGAGTTCCTAAATCAGCTTGTGACTGGTTACATATCAAGGGGGCTTCAGTTTCATTTATCGGACAGAATTTATTGCTTTGGGCAAAAGAATTTAAATATGCAGATCCGGATGTCGATGGCGATGATTTAAATTCACCTTCTCAGCGTTTCTTGGGATTCAATGTGAAGATTGATTTTTAATATAAAAACGGAAAAATATGAATTCGAAAAATATTATATGGGGATTGACTATTGTTGGATGTATGTTTTCATGTACAGCTAAGTTTGATGATTACAATACAAACCACAATGTTACGAATAAGGTTACTCCTGCCATGTTAGCAACAGATATGCTTTTAAATATTACACAATTGGGAGGAGCTAAATATTCTTTGTTCGACAATATGCTGAATAAGCAGATTGCATGGTCGGAAGGAAGTCAGCAAAATGAACAATATAATCGTTTGGGACGTGTAAGTTTCAGTACCTATACAAATATTACAAATTGCCAAAAGATGTTACTGGAAGCTGAAACTTCTTCTGAACCTGTACAGAATTCTTATAAAGGATTAGCTAAATTTGTCAAAGCGTATAACTTGTTTCATTTAAGTATGCAGGTTGGAGATATTCCGTATAGCGATTCCAATAAGGGAGAAGAAGGAAATATCACTCCTAAGTATGATACTCAGAAAGATGTAATGCTTCAAATATTGAACGATTTGGAGGAAGCTCGTTCTCTTTTTTCTCATGGAGACTATTTTGATGGAGATCCAATCTTAAATGGAGATCCTCAGTTATGGAAAAAAACTGTAACATCATTTGAACTAAAAGTTTTGATTAACTTGTCCAAGAAAGAGAATGATCAAGATTTGAACATTAAACAACGTTTTGCAGAAATTGCAGTTTCTTCTGATTTGCTTACCTCTAATGATGATAATTTTCAATTGGTTTATAGTAATACAGCGGGACAACTTTATCCATTGTACCAAAATAATCATGCTCAATATCTCATGATTAGCTCCACTATCATTGATCCAATGAAGGAATTCAAGGATTATCGCATGTTTTACTATACAAATCCAGCAGATTATCAGTTGAATAATGGTAAAACGGAAGCAGATTGGGATGCTTATATGGGAATTGATCCTTCCGCCTTGCAGAGTACAAATAATGCACTGCATGGCGAGGGTAAATTTAGTGGACTCAATCAGCGGTATCTCCGTCCCGAAGGTGAACCTATTGCACGTATTAGTTATATGCAACAGAATTTTATTTTAGCCGAAGGGGCATTGAGAGGCTGGATTGATAAAAATAAAGCTGAAGAATATTATAAAGCTGGTATTCGAGCTAGTATGGAGTTTATTGCACAATATACTCCAGATGATGTAATCTATCATCATGGTTATCCTATTACTCCAGAATATATTGATCAGTATTTGGATGGAGAAGCAATTCAATTAAATGGTAATTTTAATCATGATCTGGAGATGATTCTCTTGCAAAAGTATTTGGCTTCTTATTTACAACACCCAGATAATGATTGCTTCTATGACAATCGTCGTACGGGTTATCCTGTTCTACCGTTGAATCCGGAATCAAATCTAAATACAGATCCAAATAAATTTCCAGTACGATGGATGTATCCTCAAGATGAATTGGATTACAATAGGCAAAATGTGCAGGAAGCTATTGATCGTCAATATGGAGGAAGTGATGATTTTAATGAGCTGATGTGGATTTTAACGGATTAATGGATTTATATTGTTTTAATTAGGGGTTATATAGGATAAGTGAGCAGAAACTTGATCTATTTTTACTCTGCTCCTTATTCTATATAATTCTAAGAGTGTCTCTTATTTGTGCTAAAAATGAAAAGAATATTCTCAATCTTTTTTTTAATAAGTTTTTCTGTTGTTGCTATTGCACAAATGTTGCAGTTTAATGCCAATGGTAAGTTTAAGATAGTTCAGTTTACTGATACACATTATATTTATCAAGACAAGCGATCGGAGGTCACGATAGAGAGGATCAAAGAAGTAATGGAAGCGGAGAATCCTGATTTTGTGATATTGACTGGAGATGTTATATATGGAGAACCGGCTGAAGAAAGTTACCGTACTGTACTTGATTTGATTTCATTATATAAGGTTCCTTTTGGTGTTGTGTTTGGTAATCATGATGATGAACAAGGACTGACTAAAGAGCAATTGATGGAGATTATTGAATCATATCCTTATAATATGACAAGATGTGAGCAAGGAATTTCGGGGTATACAAATTATGTCCTTCCCATTAAGTCCTCGGATGGACAAAAGAATTCAGCTGTATTATATTGTTTAGATTCTCACTCTTATTCACAAACAAAGGGGATAGGCGGTTATGATTTTATCCATTTTGATCAGATTCAATGGTATAGGCAGAAAAGTAAGGATTTGTGTAACGAAAATGGGGGACAATCTTTGCCGGCTTATGCTTTTTTTCATATTGCTCTACCTGAATTTCACGAAGCTGTAATGAATGAAAATTCAGTAATGGTGGGCACACGGATGGAAACGGTATGTTCTCCTCAAATCAATTCAGGAATGTTTGCCGCTATGAAAGAGATGGGGGATGTAAAAGCTGTTTTTGTCGGTCATGACCACGATAATGATTATGCTGTTTATTGGAAAGGAATTCTCTTGGCTTATGGTCGTTATACAGGTGGTAATACCGTATATAATCATTTACCCAATGGAGCAAGGATTATCGAATTGAATCAAAATGGAGAAACATTCGATACATGGATCAGATTAGCCAATGGGCAGATTATTAATAAGGTTACTTATCCAAACAGTTTTATTAAAAAGAGTGATCCCGTTTGGAAATAAATATAGGTTATCCAATATTATTAGGCTTTAATGAAAAAGAAATGATGAAAAATTCAATAGTTATCTTTTGTGGAATATTTGTATGCATATTCTTATGTGCTTGTCAATCAACGGAAAAGAAATTGCTTGAACCTAAAGCAAAACATGTTATTCTTATTGGTATAGATGGCTGGGGAGCATATAGTATGGAAAAGGCTAAAATACCTAATATTCGTTTTTTAATGGATAATGGGACTTATACATTGAAAAAGAGATCTGTATTGCCGTCATCTAGTGCTCCTAATTGGGCCTCCATGTATATGGGAGCAGGGCCGGAACTGCATGGGTACTGCGAATGGGGGTCACAAGTTCCCGACTTGCCGTCACGTGTCCTTAATGAGAATAATATTTTTCCTACTGTTTTTTCGGTTTTGAGGAAAGCAGATCCACAGGCTGAAATTGGAAATATTTGTGAATGGGATGGTATTCGATATCTGGTTGATACTTTAGCTTTGAATTATGATAAACATGTATTTGAAGTGAAGGAAGACAGTACGGCTACAGTCCGTTATGCTGTTGATTATATAAAAAACAGGAAGCCGACATTGGTAAATATTGTATATGATGCCCTTGACCATGTCGGGCATGTGGCGGGACATGATACACCCAGTTATTATGCTAAATTGGAAGAGCTGGATAAATATGTCGGTGAGATTGTGGCAGCTATCAAAGAGGCTGGTATATGGGATGAATCCATCGTAATAGTGACTGCGGATCATGGTGGTATAAAATATAATCATGGCGGGCGTACCATGCAGGAAATGGAAACTCCTTTTATTATGTGTGGATCGCATGTAAAATCAAATTATGAATTACAGGAAAGTATGATGCAGTTTGATATTGCATCTACAATAAGCTATATTTTAGCTTTGGAACAGCCTCAAGTTTGGATTGGAAGGCCAATGGTTTCTGCCTTTGAATAGTTATAGTACAGTCTGAATTTGTTAGCTCTCGCACACATTCACTGACCTTTAATCAATCTCTTAAAACGTATTTTGACTTTACCATCAGCTTCTCTTTTGGAATAGGGCTGTTGTCAAGGTAAAGATTGCATCAGGAACGGACTGCCCCCGATCATAAAAATCGATTGGTGGGCAGTCCATGGTTTTATAATAGTATTTCCCTTAATTTTCGTAATGCTTTCGATACTGAATTCATAGAGGCCTGAGGTGTAATGTCTAAAATCTCACCGATCTCTTTGTGGGACAATTCTTTGATATAGAAAAGATAAAGAATTTGCTTCTGTTGGGGAGGCAGGTTATGGATAGCCTTCAACAAAGAATGGTACTGGTGGATTTCCTCATCGTCACGGCTGAAGAAATGACGGAAGGAATCTTCGTCGTCTGAAAGAGAAAACTCGATATCGTCGATATGCAGACTGTCATGGAGAGTGGCATAATGGTCGTAGATCGCATTCCGAAGGGCACGCAACAGGTATACTTTTAGGTCGTTGATATCATCAGCATTGCCACGTTTGCAGAGTTTGACGAAAATATCTTGGATGAGGTCTTCTATCAGTGCTGGGTCGTTGATAAATTTGAGACCATAGTTGAAGAGCAGGTTGTAATGTGTTTTGTAGGAAAGTTCCAATACTTCCAGGAAGTTACCGTTTGCTTTAGAGCTATTTTTTGATATCAATCTCATTGTTTTCCCCTGTATCAGAACTTACCAATTAATAAATTGTCGGCTAAGGTAGTAAAAAGAAAGAATAAAACATAGAAAAAATGAATAAGAGTTCGTTTTGTAGAAGAGTACGACTGTTCGTAAGGAAAAAAGTTGTATCTTTGTTTCCTGTAAAATTTTGTAATACTATTATTTCGTTATGAAAACCTTATTATCTATCATTCTCTTGTTGGGAACGTTGGGCTGTTTCGCTCAGACAACAGCTTTGAAGGGTTTCGCCTATGGTCAGGCCGAGGCACCGACAGGCAAGGAGTGGGAAGCTCCCGAGGAGTTGGCGCTGAACAAGGAACAGCCGCGGGCGTGGTTCTTTACGTTTACCGACGTGGAAAGTGCACGGCGTGTCCTGCCCGAGCACAGCAGTTATTATCAGTCGTTGAATGGTGACTGGAAGTTCCATTGGGTGGGTAACCCCGAGGAACGTCCAATCGATTTTTATAAACCCGAATTTGATGTAACGGGATGGGACGATGTGACCGTGCCGATGCAATGGAATGTGGTGGGTATCCAGAAGGATGGCAGTCTGAAGTACGGAGTGCCCATTTATGCCAACCAGCCGGTCATCTTCCAGCATAAGGTGGCCGTGGGCGACTGGAAGGGGGGCGTGATGCGTATGCCGCCTACCGACTGGGTGACCTACAAACACCGCAACGAGGTAGGTTCCTACCGCCGTTCGTTCACCATCCCTGCCGGTTGGGAAGGACGCGAGGTGTACATCAACTTCGATGGCGTTTCTTCTTTCTTCTACCTCTGGATCAACGGGCATTACGTGGGGTTCTCGAAGAATTCGCGCAATACGGCTTCGTTCGACATCACGCCTTATCTGAACGAAAAGGGCGACAACATGGTGGCTGTCGAGGTCTATCGTAACTCGGACGGCTCCTTCCTCGAAGCGCAGGACATGTTCCGCCTGCCGGGTATCTTCCGTACCGTGTCGCTGACATCGACGTCGCAGGTACAGGTGCGCGACCTTCGCGTTTTCCCCGACCTGGATGCCAACTATGAGGACGGTACCCTTCGTGTTGAGGCCGACCTCCGTAACCTGAGCAAGAAGACGGTAAAAGGATATACACTGACCTATTCACTGTATGCCAACAAGCTTTATTCGGATGACAATGAGCTGGTGGAAGGCGTAGGCGGCACATTTAAGCTGGACGAAATGGAGAAGGGTGGCAAGCTCTGTTCGAAGACGGAGATAGCCGTACTCAGTCCGCGCAAGTGGTCGGCCGAAGCTCCCTATCGTTATGTACTGGTGGGCCAGTTGAAGGATAAGAAAGGCCGTGTTGTAGAGACGTTCTCTACCGCTCTGGGCTTCTGCAAGGTCGAAATCAAGGATACGCCTGCCAGTGAAGACGAGTTTGGACTGGCCGGACGCTACTACTACGTGAACGGCAAGACGGTGAAGCTGAAAGGTGTGAACCGTCAGGAAATCAATCCGGCTACAGGCAACGCTATCACGGTGAAGCAGATGGAAGAGGAAATCATGCTGATGAAGCGTGGCAACATCAATCATGTGCGCAATTCGCACTATTCCAACGATCCGCACTGGTACTACCTCTGCGACAAGTATGGCATCTATCTGGAGGATGAGGCCAACATCGAAAGTCACGAATATTATTATGGTGAAGCATCCCTGTCGCACGTGCCCGAGTTTGAGGCGGCCCACGTGGCCCGCGTCATGGAGCTGGCACATGCACACGTCAACCATCCGTCGGTAGTCATCTGGTCGCTGGGCAACGAGGCCGGGCCGGGCAAGAACTTTGTGACGGCCTACAATGCCCTCCATCAGTTCGATCCCTCGTGCCCCGTTCAGTACGAGCGCAACAACGACATCGTGGACATGGGTTCCAACCAGTATCCGTCCATCGCGTGGATGCGTGGTGCCGTGACAGGCAAGTACGACATCAAGTACCCCTTCCACGTATCCGAATACGCCCACTCGATGGGTAATGCCGTGGGCAATCTCATCGACTACTGGGAAGCTATCGAGTCGACCAACTTTTTCTGCGGAGCCGCCATCTGGGACTGGGTGGACCAGGCACTCTACAACTACGACCCGAAGACAGGCGACCGCTATCTGGCCTACGGAGGCGACTTCGGAGACAAGCCCAACAGCGGTATGTTCTGTATGAACGGTATCCTCTTCCCTGGGCATCAGCCCAAACCTCAGTACTACGAAGTGAAGAAGGTTTATCAGAACGTGGGCGTCAAGGCAGTGGACATGACGAAGGGACAGATTGAAGTCTTCAACAAGCGTTACTTCGAACCGCTGACCGATGTCTATATGGTATGGTCGTTGTGGAAGGATGGAAAGAAGGTGGAGGAAAGCACTGCCTTCAAGGGGCCGCGCAGCATCCTTGGCCCGCGCGAGAAGGTGGCTTACACCTTGCCTTACGACTACAGCAAGCTGGCTCCCGAAAGCGAATACTTCGTGAAGGTACAGTTCTTGCTGGCTCAGGATATGCCTTGGGCCAAGAAGGGTTTCGTGCAGATGGAAGAACAGCTGCCCGTGAAGGCCGCCGGCGAGAAGCCTGCTCTAGCCTCTGTGATGGCTTCGATGGAACGTCCGTCGGTAGAGGAAGCTGAAGACTTCACCACTGTATCGGGCAACGGCTTCACGCTGAAGTTTGACAATCGCGAAGGTACCATCTATAGTATGGAATACAACGGTCGCAAGGTCATCCTTGACGGCAAGGGACCGAAGCTTGATGCCCTTCGCGCCCCGGTGGACAATGACAACTGGGCCCGCGACCGCTGGTTCGAGAAAGGCTTGCACAACCTGAAGCATAAAGTCTTGAACTATGCGTGGGTTAATGCCAAGCAAAAGGGTGACAATACGGTTCAGCTGATGTACACCGTCGAGTCGCAGGCACCGAACGCTGCTGTACTCGAAGGAGGTAACTCCGGCCGTAACTCCATAAAGGAACTGACTGACCGTCCCTTTGGTCCGAACGACTTCAAGTTCGTCACCAATCAGATATGGACCGTCTATCCCGACGGTTCGGTAGAGCTCCAGTCGAGCATCACGTCGAACGATCCGTCGCTGGTGCTGGCCCGTCTGGGTTATGTGATGGAACTCCCCGCCGAACTCCAGCAATACACGTGGTATGGCCGTGGTCCGTGGAACAATTATAATGACCGTCTGACAGGTTCGTTCATCGAGCAGCATCAGAGTCTGGTGAAAGACCTTTTCGTAAACTTCCCCAAACCGCAAAGCATGGGCAACCGTGAGGACGTCCGCTGGTGTGCCCTGACTGATGCCAAGGGCGATGGTGTGGAGTTTGTGGCTGGTACCCGCATGTCGGCTTCCGCTCTGCCCTGGTCGGCTTTGGAAATGACGCTGGCCCCGCACCCATACCAATTGTCTAAATCTACGGGTACTCACCTGCATATCGACTTGGGTGTGACCGGCTTGGGTGGTAATAGCTGTGGACAGGGCGGCCCGTTGGAACCCGACCGCATGAAGGCCAGTGACCACAACATGAGCTTCATTATTCGCCCTGTGCGTCAGGCTGATTTTACTAAGACAGCTTGTGTTTCGACATCCGGTGAAATGCCATTGTCTATCTCGCGTAGTCGTAATGGAGAAGTGACTATCAGCACTCAAAAGAAGAATGCAGAGATTCTTTATACCCTGAACGGCAAGAAGAAGGAATATCTCTATATTGAACCCTTTAACCTGCGCGAAGGTGGTGTAGTAACAGCTCGTTATAAAGATAATAAAGCTGTATCCGTAACGATGAAGTTTGAAAAACAGGAAAGTGTTCCGATGACTGTAGTGTATGCATCGAGTGAAGAGACTGGCGAAGGAGCTGCTGCTCACCTGGTAGATGGTAATCCGAGTACGACGTGGCATACGATGTATTCCGTGACCGTGGCCAAGTATCCCCACTGGGTGGACTTCGATGCTGGTGAAGTGAAGACTATCAAAGGCTTTGTTTATCTGCCTCGTCAGGATGGTGGAAGCAACGGTAATATTAAGGACTATAGCTTGCATACAAGTATGGATGGCAAGGCATGGACTGAAGTTATGAAGGGGACCTTTGGGAAAGGTAAACTGGAACAGCGTGTGATGCTGGACAAACCTGTACGTGCCCGTTATATCCGTTTCACGGGGCTTAGCTCACAGAACGGAGCCGATTTTGCCGGCGGAGCTGAATTTTCGGTAATTGCAGACTAGTTCTGTGGTTGAATCAATGGAAGAGCCACTCTCTGTATAAGAATATACGGAGTGTGGCTTTTATTTTGTGTTAAGCTAATATCCAGGATGATTTTAGTAGAAGGATCGTTTGACATATTCCCAAAGTTATTCCATCTTTACCCATCAGGGCGCGAAGCTTTAATAAGGCACGATTAGTCAGATTCATGGAAGACTGTTCGTTAATGTCCATTATAACTGCTATCTCTTTGTGTGATAGTTCCTTGACATATCGTAGATAGAGTGCAGTTTTCTGATGGGGAGGAAGTTGCGCAATAGCTTTTAACAGATGTTGTGCTAAAGCAAAGTCATGGTCGTTTTGTGGAAACATCTGTTCAAAGAGATCTTCGTCAGTAGGTATCTCAAACAAAGATGCGTCCAACAAATCTCTTTCCCGTTCCTGTCCGATGAGTTTGTTGAGCAAGTTGTTTTTCATAGCCTTTAGTAGATAAGCTCGTACGGTGATGCCATTAATGCAGACGTGTTTGTTTCGGTAAAGGTGGACGAACAGGTCATGGATACAATCTTTTATCAACTCTCGGTCAGAAGTACATTTCAAGCCATAATTCAATAACAAGAGATAATACCGTTGGTAAATTATCTCCAGCGCCTTGTGGTTGCCCTCTGTCAGAAGGTTCCACAAGGTAGTTTCGTCTGCCTGTTCAATGCTTGTTATGTCTTTCATGTTTTTGTATCCGTTCTGCAAATAAAGACATTTTTTATATTCCCTCCAAGGTAAAGGTGAAATATTGCGTCTATCTAAAGGCTTTTCTATTATTTTTCATTTTTCTGAAAAAAAGTTTCGGATAAGTGAGTAGGTTTTCTTTTTGAATCCATTATAGATACAAAGGCCTGATTTATGAAATATGAAATAAGTGACATAAAGCGAGTTTTGCTCCGGTTGATTTCTTACTTCCGGTTTCAAGAAGATGCTTCTTCGCAGCAAGAAATGGATGATTTATGGCGTCGGATTGATCGCAGCATTGATTCCCGTCAGCGTAAGCACCGGATTGTTTGGTGGAGTAGTATATCAGCGGCCGCGTTGCTGGCTGGATGTATTTGGTTGGGTGCAGAACATTATATAGGGCAACAACCTGATTTATCTGTTGTAGCAGCCCGTTTGCTTGAAGAGTCGGTAGAAACTGATGAAATTCAGCTGATTGTAGCGCCGGAAAAAACTCTTCATGTGAAGGATGGAGGTACAGTAACTTACTCGCAAGATGGAAACATCCATGTGAATGATAGCAAAGTAGAGGAAAAAGAAGCACGAGATGATTCTTATGATCAGATTATTGTGCCTAAGGGATGTTTCGGACGTTTGATTTTGGCTGATGGTTCAGAGTTATATATTAATTCGGGTACCAAGGTCGTTTATCCTAAGCGATTTGAAAGGAATCGGCGTGAAATATTTGTAGATGGTGAGATTTACATTGATGTGAAGCGTGATGAGAAAGCGCCGTTTATAGTGAAGACTGCTAGGTTCGATGTCGAGGTCCTTGGAACGGCTTTCGATGTCAAAGCCTATAGCGAGGAGAATAATTGTGGTGAAATTGTTTTACTCCGTGGATTGGTGAACGTGAAAAGTACGTCGGGCTCTGAGGCTATGTTAACTCCCGATAATAAGGCTGTTGTTCCCTCTCAAGGAACAATACGTACAATGGCTGTAGATGCGGCTGACTATATTCTTTGGACAAAGGGGATTTTACCGCTCAACAATGGCACCGTAGGGGATATTATAGATGATTTAGGACGATATTACGATGTGAAGATTGTTTGTGGTGAGGATATTAGACAAATAAGAATTACTGGGAAAATCGATTTACAGCGTGGGGTTGAAGAAGCTCTTCGAAACTTGTCGCTTACAGGTGGTTTTGTTTATTCTAAGCAGGCAGAAGCCTATGTCCTTAGGCTTACAGATAAGGACTAATAAAAGGAGAGAGTAACTATAATGTTTAACTTTAAAATAGAGCCTATGAGTACATAACTTTGCATGTCAATCAAGAAAAAGTCCGAACAATACTGCGAATATTGTCCGGACCCGTGAAAAACACCTAATGTTGGTATTTAAATCAAGTTTACAAATTTATGAAAAAAGAAATGAAAAACGCAACCATGATGCCTCGGTTAACGAAATTTATGTTTGTTGTGGGATTTTTGTTGACTACAATCATGAGTTATGCCAATAATTTGGCGTATGCACAAAATCAGACTTTTACATTCCATTTAAAGAACGTATCCATTAAGACCGTTCTACAAACCATTGAAAAACAGAGTGAGTTTATTTTTATGTATCGTTCCGATCTGCTGGATACTTCTAAAAAAGTATCAGTGGATGCTGACAAGAAAAGTGTTTCCCAGATTTTAGATCAGATTTTAGAAGGAACTGCTGTTACGTATGAGATTAATGACAGGCAGATTGTTTTGAAGAAAGCAGAGAAACCAATTGGTGCTCCTCAACAATCTTCAGCCAAGAATATTTCTGGCCTTGTGACAGATGGTGACGGTAACCCTGTTATTGGAGCAACCGTTAAAGTAAAGGATACTATTACAGGAGTGATTACTGATATTGATGGGCGTTATACTATTAAAGTAAACGCAGCAAGAAAAAGCAAGGTTGATGATAATACAGCAAAAATGCAGTCTATTAAGTGGTTAGGTGTTTAACTCATAATACTGCATAAGCTGAAAAAGGAGGTCCGCTAAAAGCTGCGAAAGACTTCAGTTCCCATATCGTTACTGATATAACAGGAACAAGAAACGGCACAACAGATTCTATTTCAGTAATTTGCACAGTTTTTCATACCTGAGGACAACTCGCTTGATATTAACTTTGTAACGATCAAAATAGTATGAAAACGAGTATGAGCAGATCGACCTTCAAAATCCTCTTCTACGTGAAGAAGGGCAGCGAGAGAGCCAACGGCTATCTCC
>OHAQ01000610.1_pt1 | contig 28355 bp, 27 predicted proteins | sample 1577111 | NCBI WGS metagenome assembly OHAQ01 (sample SAMEA3541549, study PRJEB24748) | human gut metagenome | biome: human gut; feature: human-associated habitat; material: faeces | place: China | collected 2012 | reverse complement strand
AGTTCAAGATCGTCTACGCAGACGGCTCCTATGTGGACGCTGAAGGCGGCACGCTATCCTCCACCGGCCTGTACTGGACGGATAAGGAGGGCAAGATCACTCTCTCCGGCATTTCCGGTACCGTGGTGGTGACGGAGGTTGAGACAATCCCCGGCTACACCATCGACGAAAACACCCGCACCCAGACCGTGGTGATCAATCCTAATGACACCCAAACGCTCCACTTTTACAATGATCCTGTGGGCGGCGTGGAGATTATCAAGGTCAACGAGGATAACCACAGTGAGCGCATCCCCAACACGACCTTTGAGATCCGCAAGGTGGACGATGCCTTGGTGGATACCGTTACGACGGACAAAAATGGCCGTGTGTTCGTGGCTCTGGAGGATGGCAGCTACTATGCAAAAGAGGTCACATCGAACAAATCGTTCCGGCTGGATGATACGCCCCACTATTTTGAGATCAAGGACGGCAAGCATGTGACGCTTCAGGTGACCAATAAAAAGCTCAGCGGCATCGTCATCCACAAAATTGACAGCGCCACGGGAGAGGGGATCTATGGCGTAAAGTTTGTCCTCTATGATGCGAACAAGAAGCCCATTGGAGAGTACACCTCGGACGATGAAGGCTACATCTACATTGACGAGATCCCTGGCGGGCTGAGCGGCCGCTTTTATCTGAGAGAGCTGGAAGCCGCCCCCGGCTACACGCTGGATAAGCAGTATAAGACCGTCTATGTCTCTCCGGGCAAGACCGTGGAGATTGAGTGGGAAAATACCGCTGTCACGGGCCAGATCCAGATTTATAAGTACGCCGCTGAGTATAACGAGGTCACCGGCACCGCTGCAGGTACTCCGCTCAAGGGCGCTGTTTATGAGATCGTCAATGTCCGCAGCGGCAAGGTAGTGGACTACATTACAACGGATGCCCGGGGCGTTGCGGCCAGCAAGCCGCTGCCGCTGACCCGCTATCAGATCCGGGAGGTCACAGCGCCCGCCTATTGGCAGCTCGATCCTACCGTGCATGATGTGACGCTGGAATATCCCGGTCAGATTATCAAGCTTTCTGCCTACGATAAACCCTCCAGCCTCGGCGTTACCATCACCAAGCGGGGCAACGCGCAGGTCATGGCGGGCCAGTCCATGCGCTACGATCTTACGGTGGCCAACACCTCCAACGTGTCGCTGGAGTCCTTCTTCTGGCACGATAAAATTCCCTACGATGTGGCTCGCCCCACGACGCTTACCACCGGCACCTACAGCGCACGGCTCAATTACCGTGTCCTTTACAAAACCAATTACAACGCGAGCTATCAGGTGTTGGCGAGCAACCTGCTCACAAGCAATAATTACAGCTTTGCCCTCAACGCCATTCCCATGCAGGCTGGCGAAGTGGTGACCGACATCTATTTTGACTTCGGCAAGGTTCCTGTCGGCTTCCAAAGCGTTGTCAACCCCACGCTGAGCGTGATGGTGAATGGAAACGCGGTCAATGGCTATCAGATGGTCAACCGCGCCGATGTGGGCGGCAAATATCAGGGCATCTGGCAGACCGCAACGGCAAGCTGGGTGACGATCATCCGAAGCCTGACGCCAGTGCGCCCCATCACACTTCCGAAAACGGGATTCTGACAAAAGAGTGGCGGCAGCTTTTTGCTGTCGCCACTCTCGTTTGAAACGGGTTTAAGCTGAGGAAACGGTTTTGATGAGGATCGTTGTCAAAACGCGCTGACTTTCCTTGCTGCAGGAGTCGCAGAATTGATTTTTCAGCGCAAAATCAACTGCTGCCGAGATGCGGCTGAGGTCCTTCTGATCTAACGAGCCCTCCGTGAGATGACGACGGACGGTCTGATATGCGTCGCGCACATTTCCCGCGACATTCGCGCCGCCAAAGAGCGTGCCGATCATGCCGTCGATCATCGCGGCTTCTTCGTTGGTATAAATCATAGCAATCTCACCTCATCTCACGAAACCGATTATATCAGATGAGATACCCAAATTCAAGACAAGATGTGGGAGCGCGGCGGCAGGCGGACACAACCGCCTGCTGCCGCAGCTTTCATAAGGAGCATGGACTATGACAAAAAGACTATATCAAATGTACCTCGCCGCCCTGTCTCTTGTGCTGGTCGTTGCCGTAATGATAACGCCCGCCCTCGCGGTGGAGGATATGTGGACGGTGGCAAACCGGATCATCGTAGATGTCTACGCTAAGATCGTCAGCATCAGCACTGTGTTGGCCGGCCTTATGTCCGCGATCGCGGTGATCGGAGCCAAGCTGTCCAATAACCAGCAAAAGACTGATCAGGCATGGGACTGGCTCAAGCGTATTTGGCTTGCGTGGGCTGTCATCAACGGCATCGGCGCGTTCATCGCCTATGTTGCCCCGCTGTTCAGCGGGCTTGCGACCTTGACGCCATAAGGATATTACCGCTCCGGCACAAAGGGGGTATCCAAATTGCTTGAGCTGATTTTCCAAGGCTTTGCGGAGTGGGCGTACGAGCTGGTGCTGGAATGCTGGGAGTATTTCTCGACCGCGCTGCTGGACATTATGAGCATGGACTATGCGTACATGAAAAGCCATGTTCCCGTGATGGACGACATCATACAGGTGCTTATGGCGGTCGGATGGGCGCTTCTGATCGGTAATCTCGTCTTTCAAGCGCTCAAAAGCATGATGTCCGGCCTCGGCTTTGAAGGCGAGGACCCGAAGCTGCTTTTTACCCGAAGCTTTGTTTTTTCCTTTCTCCTGCTGGCAAGCCCGCAGATTTGCGAGATCGGGCTTAGCATTATCGCAAGGATCATTGACCTGCTGCAAGTCCCGACCGCTGTTCATGTGACGCTGGTGGATAAGAGCGTATTCGGTACGCTTACCGCGTCGTGGCTGCTCGCGATCCTATTCGGTATTATTATCATATTCAAGACACTCAGGCTCCTGCTGGAAATTGCGGAGCGGTATGTTATCCTCGCCGTACTCACCATGACGGCGCCGATAGCATTTGCCATGGGCGGCAGCAAAAGCACCGCGGACATCTTCAGCGGCTGGTGCAGAATGTACGGCTCCATGTGCCTTTTGATGGTGACCAATGTGATCTTCTTCAAAATGCTTCTGTCCGTCCTCTCCACAGTGCCAAGCGGGCTGGATGTGTTTCTGTGGATCGTGCTGATCCTGACGATCGTGAAGGTCGCCCGAAAGGCGGACGCCATCATCACCCGCATTGGGTTGAATCCGGCCATCACTGGTGACTCTCTCGGGTGGCCGCTGCCCGGCGCACTGACCTACATGGTTGTGCGCTCGGCGGCCTCGCACATTACCAAGAGCGTTGGGAAGTCTGTCGGCGGCAGAGGCAGCGGCTTCTCCTCCGGCGCTTCTCCGAGCGGCAGAGGCCCACGCACGGGCGGACCGTTCGGCGGAGGCCGCTTTGCAGGATATACTGCAAGCGGCTTCTATCAGAAAGCACAGCGGCAAAGCGCACAGCAAGGGGCAGGCGAGCGAGCCTACGCCTCCCACAGCGACACGGTTCAGACGGGCGGAGTGCAGACAGCCTCGCAGGAACATAGCGCAGCATCCCTGTCGCAGAGCAGCTCCGTGATCCGGCAGCAAACATTCAAGGAAGGCGCAAAGCGGAATGGTGCAGCGCTGCATGGCACACGCCAGACGCCTGCTCCCGCTTCACCGGCGAGCCGCACCCTATCGGATAGCGTAAGAACTCTGGACGGCAGGCACGGTCCCGCAGGAACACAGGCGGCACCGTCCTCGACCCGCATATCACAGGCGAATACGCAGACCACGCAGAGCCGAAGCGTTACCGGACAGACGGTTAGGAATACGACCTCGATCACAGGGCAGAAGCCGCCCGCCGGCACCGCGGGGAATACATCTCCGGCGTCGGAGGAGGGGCGGCATAACGCATCGCCGCCTGCACAGACACGATATACGCGGCGCCCGGTGCAGACGGTGCCGAAAGCAGCGGCGCAAAGGGCTGCCGCGCGGCAGACAACGCTTCGCGCGGAATCGCCGCGTCCCGGTCCCACAGGAACAACGCCTCCGCCTTCTGCCCCTGCTCTGACCGTTGAACCCCGGCCCGGCAGAAACCTGTCCCAAGCACGTACAGCACCCTTTGAACAAGCGAGGCAGCATGACTCGGCGCGGCAGGAACCGCGCACGGTCGGAGAAGGCAGCGCTCGCCCCATGAGAGGTGCAGTCTCCGTTCAGCACCCCGGCCCCGCAGGAAACGGGGCAAACAGCCGTGAAAAGGCACAGTCTCGCCCGATCGCAGGGGCGCGAATGTCTATGCCGAAGATTGCACGAACAGACGGGCTTTCAAAGCCGCCTGTCACGGAAGCTATGAAGGGAGCGGGGAAAAAAGAAAAGGCTCTGACGCCAAGTCGAAAGCAGCGAGGGAAAAAGCATGAAGGAACATGAGAATACCCGCACGGGGCTCCAAAGAGCAGTAGACCTCGCTTATGCGGCAAGAGCCGCACGCCGTATTCTTCAGGCAGCGGCAGCGGGCGGCCTGCACGGCGCCGCTGCCGTCGCGGTCAAAGAGACGGCTCCGTTTCTTGTGAAGCGCCTGCTTGCCGTTCTCGTTGCGCTTATCGTGCTCCCTATGGTGATTTTTACGGCGCTTCCCAACATCTTCTTTGGGTATAGATCCTCTGATACGGACGCCATCGCGCAAATGACAGGGCAGGCCATGACCATCGGCGGAGTGTATATGAGCCTTGATGATTTTGAGGCAGCGCAGATCGACTCCGTTGTGACCGGCATCGTTGCAGAGTATGAGGAGAGCGGAACCAATATCGACCGCATCGAGGTAACCGGTTCCGTGACGGAAAAGAACCTGCTCTGGATCATTGCCATCAATTCCGCGGCCTATCAACAGGATCTCAACGCCATGAGCGCCGATCTTGTTCGAAACTTCTGTAAATCCAGCCTTTCGTATTTCCCGTCGCTGGGCTTGGCGGAGGATGGCGGCGACGGAGTTGTGACGACCTTGACGGTAAAGGTCAAGCGTCTTGATCCGGATGAACTGATGGACGAGCTTGGCTTTGACGAGGATGCTAAGCAATGGGCGGGAGCGCTCTATGAGACACTGGAGCAGAGCGACGCCATCAATAAGTACAGGACATATTACGAAGCCTATCGGCCGGATCACAGCGGCGACGGCTCCTTTTCCGGAGATGTTGAGTACGGCACCGATTACGATAATCAGATCGACATATCTCGCTTTGTCGATCCCGGCACGAAGAACAACCTCGACCTCGCCGCCTACGCGGTACAGGCGTGGGAGAACAACTGGGGCTATGTGTGGGGTACCTACGGCAACATTCTGACGCCCTCTCTGTTTGCGTATAAAAAGCAGCAATACCCGGATGGTGTGGGCAATCACGCTGATTTTATCGAAAGCCACTGGCTCGGCCGCCGCACTGCCGACTGTATCGGACTCATCAAGGGCTACGGTTGGCTGGACACCAAAAGCATGGCCATCGGCTATGCGGCGAATGGAATGCCGGATTATGGTGCGGATCAGATGTATCAGGCGTGCAAGAATGCCGGCGTGCAGAATGAGGACTACGGGCCGATATCCACCTTGCCCGAGCTCCCCGGCCTCATGCTCTGGAAGAGCGGACACGCGGGGGTCTACATTGGCGGAGGGTACGCCATAGAAGCTATGGGGACGCGAAAGGGCGTTGTGAAAACGAAGGTCAGTGACCGCGGCTGGCAGGGCTGGGGGAAGCTCCCCTACATCGACTATCGGGAGGAAAGATAATGGCAGAGACGACTTATCTGCGGGCGATACGCCTCAAATATGGCATATCGCTTCTTGAGCTGGAACGGCACAGCAGCCTCAGCAATCAATATTTAAGCGCGCTGGAGTTGGGAAATGCCAAGCGCACAGAGAGAAATGAGCAGCTTCTCTGCTGCGCGATGGAGGAGGTCATCAGCTCCCGCGAGCGTTCCCTTGGCGGGCTGAGAGAAACGCTGCTGCAATATCAGGGTCGGCTATTAGAAGCCGTGGAGGCGGATTCGGATGAATTATGAGGTCTACCACATTCCTACAAACTTTACGGACGCGGGGCGCGTCATGGGTCTCTTTGAGCTTCGGAATCTGGTTGAGGCCGTGGTCCTGACGATCCCCGTTTTGTATCTTTGCATCGCCTTCCTTCCATTCGCTTTGAGCACAAAGATCATGGTGACGCTGGTGGTCATCGTACCCGTCGGTGGCTTTGGCCTTATCGGCGTCAACGATGACAGCATGACGCGCTGGCTGGAGGATTGGTGGCGCTGGCGCAGAAGGCGCCGGATCATTCTTTTTCGAGGTGAGGTCAGAAAATGAATCTGAAGGAACTGATTTTCGGCAAGGGGGCAAGCTCCGGAGGCGAGGGCGGTGTGTACCGCGACAGCATTCAAGCCTGGCTACCCATCAAAAACATCATCGGCGGTGTCGTTATCACGAAGGACAACCGCTTTGTGAAGATCCTCGAGCTGCTGCCGGTCAACGTCTATTTGAAGTCAGCCAATGACCGGCAGAATATTGTTTCCTCTTTTGCCGCCTATCTCAAGATCGCGCCGAACGATTTGCAGATGGTGGCACGCACGCTGCCGGCGGATACACAGGCGTATGTGGAGCAGATGCGCCGCTTCGCGGAGCAGGAGGAAAACGAGGATTGCCGTGAGATGATCGAAGACAATATTCAAGAGATCGGGTACGGCATTGCAAGCGACGCCATGCGGCATCGCTTTTTTCTTGTGTTTCAATACGAGGCTAATATGCGGGCAAAGCACAACACCGCCAAAGCCATCCTCCAGCGGCTCAACGAGGAGGCTGATACCGCGCGGCGTTATCTTGACGCCTGTGAGCTGGAGGTGCTGGAGCCACGGTACAGCGACAACTTTGTATTGAAGCTGCTCTATGAGATCCTAAATAAGCAAACCGGTCAGCGTGTCCGTCTGCCGGACGGAGTCTTTGACATGACGACGGCGGTACACGGTGTCTATGAAGAGTGAGACCATTTTTTGCACTTAACAAAACATTGACTTGAGGTAATAATTCGTATATAATTATTACATAATAATTGGTGAAGGAGTGATTACTGTGATGATCCGCTCTGCAACGGCTCTTCGGAATGATTACGATGGAATGGTGAAGCTCTCCATGGAAAAACAGGAACCGATCTACCTGACGAGAAATGGGGATGGGGAAATGGTTTTCCTTCCCATTGAATTGTGGGAAAAGCGGCAGGCCGAACTGGAATTGTTTGCCGAGATGCTTCGCAGGGAACAGAGTAGAATGGCCGGCGCAAAGACCTATACTGCGGAGGAAATGAGATCAGATGCGGAGGCAATGCTCCGTGAGAGTTGAATGGCTTAGTGAGGCAAGAGGCGAATTTCGCGCGTTTTTGCAGTATTATAAGACGGAGGTAGGCACGCAGTACGCGGAGAGGTTTGGGGACAAGGTGCTTAACTCCGTAGAGCAGCTGTCCGAATTTCCGGAAATGGGTGTTCTGAAGCATGATAGTGTGATGGGACGATATGGGTTTCGGGCACTTTTTATCGATCAATATGTGTGCGTCTATAAAATCGAGGGTGAAACGGTCTACATTTACCATTTGGCTGACGCACGAAAGAACTACATGTTTCATATTTTTGGCGTGGATTCCTAATTCAAGAGATTTTATAAACAACAAAATATACCTGCAAATGCGTCTTTTCCGAAAGGAAGGGCGCATTTGTTTTCAATCTGATAGCTGTAACAGGATGTGATACGACAATGAAAAAGCAACCACCCAATAAAAAGAGGACGGCGTTAAAGAGGGCGCCTCTTGAACAACCGCGGAAGAAAAAGCCGAGTGAAGTTGAACAGCCTAACCGACCGCTTCTGAAGCGTGTGATCTTCGGTGAAGAGAAGCCGGATCTTACTGAATTGGAGGCAGGCTCCACCACGATCCTTGATATTCTCTCACCTACCACAGTTGATATCAAAAGCAGGGACTACATCGTTGTGGACGGCGTGTACCATACCTATCTTTATATCACAGGGTATGGCTATACCACCACCGTCGGCTCCTGCTGGCTTGCCCCGCTGGTAGAGGCCGGCGAGGGCATCAATATGAGCTTCCTTGTCAGGCGGCAATCCAAGGAGAAGATCCTCTCTAAGATCTCGCAGACAACGATGATGAACCGCTCCCGTATGCGGGAGGTGGGCGATACACGCCAGGACTATGAAGAGCTTGACAGCGCCATCAGCTCCGGTCTCTACCTCAAGGATGTGATGAACCGGCAGGGCGAGGATTTCTATTATATGCACACGCTCATCGAGGTCACGGCGCCTGATCCCGAAACGCTAGAGCAGCGGGCGACAGAGGTGGAAAAGCTCTGCGTGTCCGTGGATATGATCGCCCGGCGCTGCGACTACAAAAATGAGCAGGCTTTTCTCTCCTCGCTCCCGATCCTCTCTCTTGACTCGGATATTGAGCGAAAAGCGCGGCGCAATGCGCTGACCTCCGGTGTGGCTGCGGCGTTTCCCTTTGCCTCCTATGAGCTGAGCGACCACAACGGCATCTTCTTGGGACTGAATCTCTATAACCGCTCGCCGGTGTTCCTTGACCCCTACGACGACTACAAGTACACCAACGGGAATTGGTGGATCGGCGGCTCCACCGGCGCGGGTAAGACGGTCACGCTCCAATGCCTCGGCGGGCGGCTTCGGCAGCAGGGCAAGCGCGTTATCATCATCGCGCCGAAAAAGGGGCATGAGTTCCGCCCGCTCTGCGAGAAGTTAGGTGGGCTGTACCTGCGGATGTCGCCGTCCTCCAAGGACTGCCCGAACCTGATGGCCATTCGCCGGAGATCTCTGGACTCCTACGCAAAGCTCAAGAACATCGCGGCTCGCGACGACTCCGTACTGGCGGATAAGATCGCACAGCTCATCATCTGGTTTTCCCTGAAGAAAAAGGACTTGAACGAGGAGGACAAAAGCCGCCTCGACTCGTCGCTGGTGGAGGTGTACGGGCGTTACGGCATCACCTTTGATAACCGCACCATCGTAGACGAAGCTGGTAACTTCCGCACCATGCCGGTCATCGCAGACTGGTATGAGGTGCTTTCTCAAAACCCGGATACCCGTCATTTAGCGGTCGTCCTCTCCCGCTACGTCACCGGCTCCGCTGCGGCAATGGCGAGCCGAAACGACATTGACCTCGATAACAAGTACATTGTCCTCGATCTCTCCGGCATGCCGGATGATATGATCGCAGACGGTACCTTCTGGGCAACGAGTATTGCCTATGACCTCATTATGAACTGTGAAAGTGACCTGTCCGCTCTGCTGGCGGACGAGCTGTGGAGCCTTGTAGGAGCTACCGCTAATCCGCAGGCGGCGGGCTTTATTTTGGAGATGGTAAAGACGATCCGCGGCCTTGGCGGTATCGCTGTTACGAGTACGCAGGGAATGCAGGACCTCTTCGGGCTGGAGGGCGGCAGCTACGGCAAGGGCATTCTGGACGCCAGCCGCATCAAGCTGGTCATGCAGATGGAGGAGCAGGAGGCCCGACTCATCCAAGATAAGCTGAACCTCTCCGAAGATGAAGTGCGGCAGATCACCCGCTTTCGCCGCGGTGAGGGACTGCTTTGCATCGGCTATAATCATGTGCCGGTGGCGTTCTATACGACGCCCAAGGAGTATGAAGCGATCACGACCTCTCCGACCGACTTACGCAGAGAAAGGCAGGGAGACAGCGATGAATGACGCAAGGCAAGACCTGATCCACATTCAGGAGCTTGTGGGGACCGCCTTCAACGCGACTGGCTCACTGGTCGCATTGACCGATGGCGGACAGATGAATCTCAACAAGCTGCAAAAAACACTGGAGCGGACCATGGACCAATTTGAGCGTTCCACGCTGGAGCTGAGGCGGCTCTGTGAACGGTATTCGCCGGGGATCGGCGGCTTCGCCCACAAGCAGGTGCTGCCCACTATCGAGGTTGCTGGCAGCGTGGAGGAATTTGGCTATGGCTGGCTTCACCTTACGCTCCATACGCTCCTGCCGCACTGCCGGTATCAGACACCGGGCTGGCTGAGCGACACGATACGAAGGCTGCTGGATGGGTATGAGGCGTGCGGCAAAAGGCTGCCGTTCTATTCCCGTGCGCTGCTTGTGATCGACGAGCACACCGGCATAGAGGGACGCCACATTTTCGACCAGGATAACAAGGGCTGGAAGGCTGTCAGCAACGCCATCAAGGGCCGCCTCATTCCAGACGATGACCAGCACACCCTCGCCGTAACACTTTTATCCACGAGGACGGAGGGAGAGGAGCGCTGCCATATTACCCTGCTCCCCATAGAGGACGCCCACGACTTTTTCTCCGCGCATTCCAGCGATTATGCCTCCGGCGACTTCTACTCAGGACAATGGTGCTGAGCGCGAAACTGGCGAAAAAGTTGCAAAACCCGCGGCAGGTGACCTCCTCATTTTGGCTGCTTGGAGAGCTCTTTTCGCCGCGATTGACCTGCCGCGGGTGTATGGCTCTGAAAGCCTTGATGTGACTGACTTTTTAGGGTGTGTGAGGTGCCGGAATTTCCGTATTCATCTGCCTACTATGCGGGGGCGGCAGGTTGACCCCGCATTGCGGCGGAGAAAAACGCCGAAAATGTTCTTGCGCCGGCATCGGCGCAAGAATGATTTCGGCGTTCGCAGGAAAGAGAGGGAGGTGCGCGGTGTGCTTTTCAGTGTGCGGGATATTGATGTTCTGCGCTTGCTTTGCTGGTGCCAAAATATTAAGCCCAATAGCTTAAATGGCGTTTCCACGAAGGAAGAACGAGAGAATTTGATGACGATGGGATTTATCAAAACGCACGAGCGGAGCGGCACCCTGCTCCTCACCAATAAAGGCAGAGCTTTCGTTGAACAGCTTCTCAACGGAGTTATCCCCGGCCTGCGTATTTCTTACCATGATGCCGCCATTGAGCGGCGCCTTCGATTATCCAAATTGGTGCTGACTGCCTACTATGCAGGCGTCGATGTGTTTACGACCTCTGTGGGTGGGGACGGCGAGAGGCCGTCACTTCTTATTACCTCGATCACGCGAAATCACGGACACAATCCATGGGGCAGTGCACGAGTCGGCGCCATCGCCCATTTAGGCGGCATTTACTACGCCGCGCATTATGTCTGCCCCGGCATCGGGTGCATGGCAGTCAACGATGAGCTCTCGGCGCTCCATAACCAGACCAACTTCGGCAAGGATACCCGGCGCGCGTTCCTCTTTGCCGGTCCAAGCTATGGGGGCATTCTTGAGGAGCTGAAGGCGCGCGGGAAAAAGAGCGAGGGAAAGCTGATCCGTTACAGTGAGGCCTACCGCGAGCTGCACTACCCGATCCATCTGCTCTCCTGCGACGAGACCGGCGCACGCCAGCTTCAGATCATGGCCGTGCCGTACTACCGTGAAAAGCTGGCGCGGCTCATGCTTCGCTCCGCCTATCAGCCTCCGCCGGAGGACGCCCCCGCATGGGACGCCCTCTACAACGGTCATCCCTTTGTGATCGGCGCGGATATGGAGCTTCGACGGATCGACGCCGCGATCAGAATGGCGAGAGAGCGGAATTGTCTTCCCATTGCCCTTGCCGCGCTGGACGCGCAGGGCAGCGCGGTGCTGCTGGCACGCTATGCCGATCCCGGCTATGCCACCGTCTATAAGGTCACGGACGGCGTGCTGACAAAGCTATTCGGTCACGCACCGGCTCTCTATGAGCCGCCCTGCACACAATTCCTCACGAAGAAGGGAGATGTCGTCAATGCCCCGCTTATCAAAGCTCTTGGAAAAGATAGAGGACCTCGCTGCAAATAGATGGGGCAGCTGGTACGAGCGCAACAAAGCGCGTGTGCCGCTGTACGCCGTGCTCGGCGGCCTCGGCTGGTACTTCTATGGGATGCTGCTCAACTCCCTGCGGCTCGGAAAGGAATCCGTATTTCACATGACCGGCGAGAAGGTGGAGAGCATCTGGGTGCTCAACCCCTTCAAGAATTTCTTTGTGGTGCTTACCCCCTTCGGCCTCGGCACGACAGCTGTGATCGTCCTTTTGATCTGCCTGCTCACAAGGAAGGGCTACAAATGGTTTTCCGGCTATCATTTTACCCGTGATCCGCGCGGCTTTGACATTCTCCCGGAGGGGACTCACGGCACCTCCGGCTTTGCGACGAAAAGAGAGCTCGGCGAGCATTTGGAGCTCGGCGGCGTCGGGGAGGTTACGGGGATGCTCCTCGGCCGCATCAAGAGGCATCCCGATGACCCCGACAGGTATTCCTCCTATGTCGCTCACCGCATGAAGCCGGGTGAGAACAACAACATCCTCTGTATCGGCGCTCCGGGCTCTTATAAGTCCAGGGGCTTTATCATTCCCTTTCTCATGGGCTGCGCACAGCGAAGCAGCAGCGGCGCTCCGGAGTCCGTGATCGTGACTGATCCGAAGGCCGAGCTTTTTGAAATGATGGCGCCGTACTTTCGGAAAAAGGGCTTTTATGTCAAGGCGGTCAATTTCCTCGATATGGCGCACTCGGACGGCTGGAACTGCCTTGCGGGGCTGGATACCAACCCCGACCTTGTGACCACTGTGGCAAACACCATCATTCAAAATACCTCCGGTCCCAAGGAAGCCGATGACTTCTGGAGCCGCGCGGAATTAAATCTTCTCATGGCGCTCATCCACTATGTCTGCAATAAGAAGGATGAGCGCGGAAACCTGCTTCCCTTGGAGCAGCGCAGCCTTGGTGATGTTTATAAGATCCTCGCCTATAAGAGCGTCAACGAGATCAACCGCACGCTGGCGGAGCTTCCGCCGGAGCATCCGGCCAAGGGTCCCCACGGGTTGTTTTTGAAGGCGAGAGAAAACCTTTGGGGCAACATCATCATCGGTCTCGGCAACCGTCTCGCGGTGTTCCAGAATCCGCTGGTGGATAAGATCACCCGCAACCATGATGTGGATCTGCTGCTCCCGGGGCAAAGGCCCTGCGCCTACTTCGTCATCATCTCCGCACAGGACAGCGCTTACCGCTTTTTAAGCTCTCTCTTTTTCTCTCTGACCTTCCCGCAGCTCTCCAACTACGCCCGATTCCACGGCGGACGCCTTCCCGTGCTGACAAGCTTCTGCTTGGAGGAATACCTCAACATCGGCTATATGGAGGGCATCTCCGATGTCTTCAACTCCATCCGCGGCTTCAATATGTCCGTGCAGGTGGCGGTGCAGTCACTCTCCCAATGGCAGGAAAAGTATCCGGGGAAGGAGTGGGAAAATCAGCTCGGCTCCTTTGATATGACGCTCTACATGGGCTGCAACGATATGACCAGCGCCGAATACTTCGCTAAAAAGTGCGGCAAGGTGACGATTTCTGTTACCAACAACCAGTACCCGCTCGCTCCGCTGTTCTCCCCGATTTATAATACCACCCGTCCCTATTCGCAAACACGCAGCAACATCCAGCGAGATCTCATTCAGCCGGACGAATTTGCACGCTTGGATAAGCACAAGTGCATCGTGATGTTCAACCACTATAAGCCCGCACAGCTCTATAAAATCGCGTTGGAGGAGCTGCCTGCGTATGGGGAGCTGAGCAAGTGCAGCGTCTTTGACTATGTACCGGAATGGAAAAGGCGTGAAGAGGAAAACGAAAAGCATGCGCCGAAAAAAAGCGCGCCCACGCAGCGGGAATATCCGTCTGCCTCTGCACAGCGGAAAGGGGGACACCTCCCGACGCAGGAGGCTGCGCTTGGAGAGGAGCGGCCCCGCTCATACGCCCCGGCCTCCTGCGCGTCGCAGATGCCGGCGTATGGAGAGCATGGCGCTGTGCGGCAGCACAAATCACCGCCCATGCCGCGGCAGACGCCCGGAGCGTCGTGCATCTATGACTTTCCGGACATGAAAGGGACCGCGCCGGACGATATCGGGCTTGTAGAGATGTCCCGGTCTGAGATCGCCGGGGACGATGCTCCGGAGCTTGAGGAGCTGGACGACGAGCACAGCCGGATACCGCCCGGCCGAGGGATCTGACGAAGGCGGGAGCGAGAGCCCTGCACAAAAGGAAAAGGAGGCCGTCCGGCCTCCTAAGATCAGTCGAGAATATCAGAGATCTCACACTTCAAGGCATTTGCCAGACGCAGCACGGTTTCAGCCTGTGCGCGGCTGAGATCCTTTCCGCGGCGCTCGTAGGCACGCAGCGCGCTGAGCGAAACGCCGGAGCGCTCAGATAGCTCCTCCTGTGTCAGTCCTGCACGCTTTCTTGCAGCTTTTAAGGCGCACATGCTCTGCGAAAAGTGTGCGTCCATGACCTCATAGGCTTTCTGGATATCCGCCTCATGGAGCGTTCCGTACAGCACGACCAGTTCATCATATGGAACGGTATCCAGAATGCTACGGAAGCTGTGACCGGAGTACCACTGATAATGTGCCAGCATCCAGCCCACCCAGTAGGCGTCGCTGCGCTCATAGCTCTCCTCGGCTTGCGCTTGCACGCCGCGTCCGGTCGTTCGTTCCATGACCTCCAGATAAAGCTCCAGTCCACTTTTTCCCGCAATGTATTTGGGGCTGCCGCTTTCAAACGCTTCGGCAACGCCGGATTGGATAAAAAGGTCGAGAAATGTACCACCGTCCATACCAAACTGATAAACGGCATCGTGGAGCATCGCACCGAGTGCGCGGGACGCCTTAGAGAGATAGTTGGAGTCGTAAGCGCGGATCGTCATTGTCCATACCCTCCCTGATGATATCGAGGATGAAAATATCCTCTGTGAGCTGCTGTAAGGTCTTCTTCCGGTGGGCGTAATCAGCTCTGGCCTTTTGATCCCGTTCAAAGCGCTTGTAGTAGTATTCCCGATAGTCCGCGACCTCATAGCCGGTGAACTCGATGTGTCCAAAGGACCGCTTGGAGAGCAATACGATCTGCTCGCCCAATGTCCCAAGCTGCATGGCCATGTTCAGATCCCGCAGCGAAATGGTGTTGCTCACAAAGTCCTCGGCAAAGGAGAAGTAGGAATCGTCGGCGCGGTAGCCGATCATCACATCCACGCCGGAGGTGTCCGGCAGGAAGTGTGAGAGGATATAGTCCCTTGCCCCTTGCGCGACCGGGGAGCTGATGTCGAACCTCCGGTGCGTGAGGAGAATGGCAAGCCAGCTTAAAATATTGAATTCGCCATGCGTCAGGCGCATCACCTGCAAATCGTCCAAATGAAGCTGATAACAGTTGCTGTAGCCGTCATTTTTGACCGGGCAGGCCCACTCCTTTACAAGCTCGGAGCTTTCCGTGCAGTAGAAGCCTTGCCCGTAATCATTATACGGTTTTCCAACGCCGAACTGCGGCGTCTCCACGAGCTGCTGTGAGCCGTGGTAAATGGTAAGGTCGTTTGCCATGCGCGCGCCTTCTTTCAAAAGTAATACTGTGGTAGTAGATAGATTATAATACTACGGTAGCAGTTTGTCAACGCAAAACCGCTTTCTTTCGATCTCCCCTACTCCATAAAGCCATCCGTTAGCTTGCATAGTGAAACATGAGACAGAGACCGTTGCGGCTCCTGTCTCTCTTTATATTTACATTCCTAAAATCAAAAAACAGGAGGTACCCACCATGAGGGTAGCGAAAATGAAAGAGCGGCCATCTTTTCAGCTGATGGTCCAGACCGATGTGCAGAGCATCTACCACATGCAGATGCCACGCTGGCTTTTTTCCGATCCCCGCTACTGCGAGATGAGCCTGGACGCCAAGGTGACCTACACCTTCCTCTTGAACCGCTTCCAGCTCTCTCGCAGGAACGGATGGGTCAACGAGCGCGGCGAGGTCTTCGTGATCTTCCCCCGCAAGGCGCTTGCCAAGGAGCTGCGGATCTGTGAGCAGCGCGTGACAGCAGCCTTCAAGAAGCTCGTGGAGCTGGAGCTTGTGTGGGAAAAACGCTGCGGACGCGGCGACGCCAATCAGATCTATCTTGCCTATGTGACACCGCAGGACGATCCTGCCTACGCCAGCGCGCCCTTTACCGCGCCGGAGGAGAACTGCGGTTCAAGAACTGCCGATCCTGCGCCTCTTGATGGGGCTGGGGATCGTGTGTCCGCGCAAGAACCGCAGGATCTGCGTCCCAAGAGCCGCGAAATGCGTGCCTCAAGAAACGCGGAACCTGCGGCTCCAGAACCGCAGAATATGCTGCCAAGTAAGAAAGAAAAAAGAGAAATAGATCGTAGTCAGATCAAAGTCAGTCTGTCATGTCCCGCGCACGCGCGCGACGGGCTGACGGACGAGGAAAGAGAAGAGGACTTTCTGGATATTCTGGACAAGTGTGAGCTTTCCTACTTCCCGCCGGAAACGGCGCTTGTATTTGAAAACGTCATTGAGCGCCTCTATTACGCGGACAGCTACCGCATCGGCAACGCCACGCTGCCGCAAAGCCGCGTGCGGGCAAGGCTGCGGCGGCTGGACGGCATGATCCTGCGGGAGGTGGAGCATAAGCTCCGTGAAAATCGAGATGAGAATGTGAAGAACAGCACGGCCTACATCATGGCTGTGCTGTTCAACTGTATTGCCGAAGGAGAGAGCGACCTGATAATCGACCCGTATCTCAATTCGCTTTCCTCTACGGCATGAAGGAGGAGACACCTATGCTGCTATCCGATCAACAAAAGTATATCATTTCCGTACTCAAGCAGGTCAAGTACATCCGCCTGTGCCAGCTTTACGCACTCACCGTCCAGCATTACCGGAAGGAGCGATTTGAGATCTCGCAGCACCGAATGGATGTTATGCTGCGCCAGCTTCGGACGGGGACAAACTTCGTGTACTTTCAGGAGGATGTGGTCTGCTACGGCAAGCGCGCGGTGGACGAGCGCTATCTGGAGGCCGTTGACGTCATGCTGGAGCTGACGTACTGCGAGCCGGAGTTCTTTTCCTGCGAACGGCTGGAGCCGCCCCGTCTGCTTCGCTTCACAGGGCAGACCGGGAAGCTGTCCTTTCTCCACACAGTCGCGTGGATGGATACCCCGTATCGCATTATGGCGATACAGCGCATGAAGGGGGAGAGGCTTATCTGGATCTCGGACCGGTCGAACGGTTACGGCATCGAGCTTCCCCGTCACCATATTCTTGCCGTCCGTCAGGAGGATGGCACCCATCGCTTTTTTGGCTCGCAGGAGCCGGAAAAAATATAATGCCAGGAGGATACGAGTATGGCAAGAAAAAAGATCACCCCGGAAGAGGAAGCCCCTAAGACCGTCGCGCCTGAAGAAAGCGCAGCGGCAGACGTCGGCGACATGACGCAAAATGACCTTCCGCCCGGCGAAAGCGGGACGGCAGAGGACTGCGGGACGGAAGCTGTTCCCACGACGGAGCCGGCCGAGGATGCCGACGATACGAGCGTGGGCGGCGACCCGCCAAAGGAGGACAGGGAAGAAAACCTTGCGGAGACTGCTTCGGCGGAAATGTCAGCGGCAGATATTTCTGCCGAGGAGAAAGTGACTCCCGCGCCAAAGGAAGAAGCGTCTGCGGCGGAAGAAGGTGCATCTCGGGCTGAACCGCCCGATGCGATCTCCGCTGCGGTGGAGAGCGTGTTGGATGCCCGCAGCAAAGATACGGCGGGGCCTGAGACCAAAAGAGATGCCGATGGCGTAGATATCACGCCCGGAAAGCTTCCGGAAATACACGAAGCGCACGAAGCCGCATCGGAACCGCCGGAGTACAGCATAGATCTTTCTGAAGAGCCTGAACCGGTGCCGACAAGGGATGCAGCCCCGCCTGACGCCGAGGAGGATGACTGGGGCTTCCGGGAGCCGCGCAGGGAGGTGACCGAAGAGGAGGCGCCTGCGCAGCCCACGTCAATCGTGCTGCCCGTACGACCTGCGCCGTCCGTGCCGTCTGTGCAGTCCGTGCGGACAAAGGCGGCTGTAAAGAGCGACAGACAGCTCTTCTTTGAGCTGAAATTCAACGAGCTTGACCGCGGTCTGACGCCGGAGGAACGGCAGGAGTGGAACTCCATCTACGCCTCCTACCGCGGCCGCAGCGCCCTTACCGGCACGATCATCGGTGTGGACCCGCGCTCCATTTATGTCTGGAACCCGCGGACGGAGAAGAGAGAAAAGCTCACCATGTACTGCGCCATCGTGGTCCCCTACCGCGTGCGTATCATGATCCCCGAAACGGAGATGTGGGAGGAGGGCGACGAACGACCTGATTACGTGCTGCAAAATATGGTCGGCGCAAAGATCGACTTCATTATCATCAAGGTCGAGCGTGAGGCGGGCTTTGCCGTTGGCTCCCGCCGCCTTGCGAGCCGCAGCCAGCGTTACTTCTTCGCCCACCGCGAGGACCTGCATGGCATAGGAGCGCGCGTGAAATGCCAGCTTATGGCGGTGGGCCCCCGGCGGTGTCTTGCAGAGTGCTACGGTCACGACATTGACCTTACCCAGCGCGAGATAAGCTATACGGCAATTCCCGACCTGCGCAACAAATACCACGCGGGCGTGGAGCTCGATTGCATCGTCAAGGTCTATGATCCGGAGAAGGATGAACTGGTCATCTCCATCAAGGAGATAGAGACCAATCCCTTCCTTGGAGCGGAGCAGCGCCATCCGGTGGGCTGCCGGCGTCTTGCGGTCATCTCCGGCAAGTATGGCGGCGGTGTGTTTTGCAACCTGCCCGACGGCGTGGTCTGTATGTGCAACTACTCCTATCAGCACGAGGATTCCGACTTCATGGTGGGGGAGAATGTGATGCTGGTCGTACAGCGCTACGATGATGAAAAGCTTCAGGTGTTTGGAAAAATCATGAGCAAGTGGTGATACTGCCGCGAGCGTAATAATCGCCGCAGGCGGGAGCTTGATATGCTCCACCTATGAGCAATGTCATTAAGACAAGCCTGCACAAAGAGCAAGCCAGCTACCACAAAAATCCTTTTGCGGTAGCTGGCATTTTCACGCACGGCAAAAGCGGATGCTCTCGGGATATCTGCAACTGCGTAATATACGGGAAATCTGTTCAAGGGGCTGAAAGCCTGTTTCATTTTAAGCAAAGAAATAGTCAGTCTTAACAAAAACAGTTTTCGTATCAGTCACATTTCCGAGCGCAGTACCATGCTAAATTGATAAATGGTGTCGAAATGCACAAAAATAAAAAACCTGATAATTTTTTATTGACGAGCCCGTTCAAGTGATATAAAATTATCACAGGTGATAAAAAATTATCACGCACAAGTTTAACCGTGTAAAGGAGGATAATATGACACAGGAAGTAAAAACAGATAAAGCACCGGCCGCGATTGGTCCATATTCGCAGGGCATCCAGAGCGGCAACATCATGGTCACCTCCGGTCAGCTGCCAATCAACGCCGCCACTGGATCGATCCCAGAGGATATCCGCTCGCAGACGAAGCAGTCGCTTGAGAATTGCAAGGCTGTTTTGGAGGCCGCAGGGTTATCCATGGGGGATGTTATTAAAACCACGGTTTTCTTGAGTGACATGGAGAATTTCGGCGCAATGAATGAAGTGTACGCAACCTATTTTAGCGGAACTTTCCCCGCCAGAAGCGCTTTTCAGGTCGCACGGCTGCCGAAGGACGCTCTCGTTGAAATCGAGTGTCTTGCTGTAAAGCCTTGACCACCTATTTCCTATTCTTTCGATGTACAACATCAAACGTAATGCCAGATAAGGGAGCGTACTCGGCTGGATCTTGCCATCCTGACAAACCGGCAAACAAAACTTAAGCCCAGATAAAAGCTGAAACGAAAGCGGGTGATAGGGTATTCCATAAAAGACACAGGCAGAAGAAGTACAACCACCATTAAACCATTTACTAGGAAGGAGAATTGGCATGAATGAAAATAAGAAATTAGAGTTTAGAGGCGGAAGCTTCATGGCGCTGATCCCGTTTGCGATCTTTATTGTCATAACCATTGGCCTGTCCTTCGCAAACGCCGCGGATCTGAATATGATGATCGGCGCTGGCGTAGTTGGGTTGCTTGTTGGTATGCTGTTTGTAAAGGATCTGGAAGCCTACTGGGATACCATCCTGGCCGGCTTAGGTTCCAAGGTCGGTATGACCGCCGTTATGCTCTGGCTTGTCGTCGGCATCTACGGCAACATTCTGAAGAGCGGTCACATTGTTGAGGGTCTGGTTTGGCTGGGCGTTCAGCTCAATATGAGCGGCGCGGCGTTCACGGTCGCTGCATTTGTCTTTGCGGCTCTGTTTGCTATGGCAACCGGCTCCGGATTTGGCACGATCTCTACTATGAGTTTTATTCTTTATCCTGCAGGTATCCTGCTCGGTTCTAACCCCGCCGTCCTCGCCGGTGCTATTCTTTCCGGTGCGGCAGTCGGCGACAATCTCGCTCCTGTTTCCGACACTACCATCATTGCTGCCACGAGCCAGGAATACAATAATAAAGAAGGCACCGCCGACATTGGCGGTACTGTGAAAACGCGCTCTCCGCTTGTTATCGTCGGCTTTGTGGTCGCTGCCGTTCTGTTCTTTATCTTCGGCGGTTCTGGCGGTGCTACCCTCGATCCCAATCATGCCGCGGAACTGCTCGCTGCCTATCAAATGCCCGCCGGCCTGCTTCTGCTGATCCCCACGGCGCTGGTTATTTTCCTCGCTGTGCGTGGGAAGAACATTTTTGCCTGCCTTGGTATCGGCTCTGTCGTTGCAATCGTGATCGGCTTGGCTGCTGGCCTGTTTGATTTTTCCGCCATCGTAGCGATCGAAGACGGTGCTCTTGTCGGTGCGATCCCGAGTGGCGTAGCCGGCATGACCACGGTTTCCATTCTGCTGATCCTTGTCGTTTCCATGGGCGAGCTGCTGACCCGCAGCGGCTGCATGGAAGCAACCGTGAATTGGCTCAACAGCAGCGTGATCAAGTCCCCCCGCGGTGCGGAACTGGCTATTTTCTCGCTGTCTACCGTCTTTGGCATTCTGATTGCCGCTATCAATACGATCGCCAACATCTGCGTGGCACCGTTTGTCAATGCGATTGGCCGCAAGAACAATCTCCACCCCTATCGCAGCGCAAACATCCTCGCAACGACGATCTGCTCGTTCCCGTTCTTTGTTCCCTTCGGCGGCTGCGTTCTGCTGCTGCTCGGCGGCCTGTCCTCTATGAAGGACGCGTATCCGTTCCTGCCTGAGCTGGGTGCTACGGATATGTTCTTTACGGCTTTCTATCCGTGGGCTATTTGGGTCGTCACGCTGGTTGCGTGCATTACCGGCTGGGGCCGTCTGTTTGAGGGTAAGAACGGCGAACCTGTGAAGACGCAGGAAGAAGCCGCCAAGAAGTAAGCACTTGATGCAGTTCTGAAAATACATAAAGGAGGTATCTGTCGTGAATCGCTTAACCCAGATGATCAAGGAAGATATGAAGCCCGCGCTCGGCGTAACAGAGCCCGGTGCAATCGCTTTTGCAGCGGCAAAAGCGCGCAGCTACACGCATGGTCCCATCGAGAGCGTTATGGTGTCCATGAACTCTGGTATGTATAAGAACGCCTTTACCTGTGGCATTCCGAACTCCAATGAAGTCGGCAACATTTTCTCTGCCGCTCTCGGTGTGGTTGCCGGCGACTGTGAGAAAGGTCTGGAGTCCCTGGCAAACGTTACTCCGGCGGACAATGAAGTTGCGCAGAAGCTGGTCGATGAAGGGAAAATTCATGTAAAGCTCTCTGGGATCACATCCGAAATCTTTATTGAAGCGACCGTCAAGACCCCGTCGGACGAGTGCGTTGTGACCATCAAGGGCTCGCATACGAATATCGTCCGTATCGTCGTCAACGGGAAAGTCGAATTTGAGGTCTCGGAGCAGGAACCATCCGGTGAAAACTTAGACGGCAAGCCGGGTGGGGGCCATGAGATCCACAATTACACTCTGGCACAGCTCGTTGACTATGCCAAAACGGTTCCTCTGGAAGAGATCGAATTTATCCGTGAAGCCTATGTGGTGAATATGGCTTTGCTGGAAGAGGGTATCTCAAATCCGCGGACCACCTTCGCCCCGCAGCTCAAAAAGATGAACGGGGATCAGGTCATTTCTAACGACGAGCTCAAGACGGCCCAGCTTCTTTGCAATGCCGCAATCGAGGCACGCGTTATTGGCTTGGACAAGCCTGCTATGAGCATCACCGGCTCCGGAGCGCACGGTATTATTGCCACGATGCCTCTCTATGCCGTCTATAAGATCCGCGGTCTTTCGGAGGAGGAACTTCTTCGTGCAACGGCCCTGAGCTACCTTGTTTGTATGTACATCAAAGAGTATTCCGGCCGTCTGTCCGCATTCTGCGGCTGCGCTATCGCTGCCGGTACCGGTATGGCGTGCGCTCTCACGCTTCTGCGCGGCGGCAGCGTTGAGCAGATGGCCCATGTTATCAATAACATGGCGTCCAGCATTACCGGCATGATCTGCGACGGCGGCAATCAGGGCTGCACCATGAAGGGAATCGTAGCTGTCGATGCCGCTTTCAGGTCCGTTGATCTTGCGATGAATGGCACCTACATTTTCAATGTCCATGGCATTAACGGCAAGTCCCCGGAGCTTACGATGAAGCATATGGGTCTCATCGCTTCTCCGGGCATGGTCGGAACTGAGAAGACGATCGTTGAGATCTTTGAGGGCAAATTAAGCGAATAATCCCTTTCTGAGCGGGAGAGCCAGCACCACCAACCGTACTGACTCTCCCGCTCCTCTCTCCTTTTGTTCACGAACACAATAAACCATCAATGACTATGACAAGGAGGATTATCATGAGTGATGTTAATTTCAGCGCACCAAAGTGCAAAGAGTGGGTTCGCAGAGACAATGCCGTAATCGCGCCGTGTCAGAGACTTCCTTTTTATGATCTCGTTGTAGATCAGGCAAAGGGTGATATCCTTGTTGATGTCGATAACAATACCTTTATCGACTTCCTCTCAAGTGCATCGTCTTTGAATATCGGCAGCCGGCACGAATCCGTCGTGGCAGCTATCACTGAGCAGATGAACAAGTGCATTCAGTTTTCGCCCGTCTACTCCTACAATGTTCCGATGATCGAGTACGCTGAAGAATTGGTCAAGCTGTTCCCGCTGAGGGATGATGATCATTCAAACATCATGATCAGCTTCAGCAACTGCGGATCCGAGGCAAATGATGCTGCGATCAAGTTTGCTCGTGCAAAGACTGGTCGGTCCAAAATCATTGCATTTACCAACTCCTATCATGGCAACACCTACGGCTCATCCACGCTATCAGCATGTACCTCCAAGATGCACGAAAAAATCGGGCCCATGCTGACAGACATCTATCACTTTACTTTCTTTGGAAGCAATGTGTCAGACGCGGAGTGTGAAGCAAATTGCCTTCGTGAGATCGAGGATGCCTTCCGCACCTATCTTCCCGCGGACGAAGTTGCCGCGGTCATTATTGAACCGATGCAGGGCGATGGCGGCATGCTTCCTGCACACCATATTTTCATGCGGAAACTCGCTGAAATGTGCAGGAACAATGGCATCCTCCTCATTGCAGAGGAAGTACAGCTGGCATTCTGGCGCACAGGAGAATGCTTTTCCATTAACCATTACCTTGATGACGATGCATATCCCGATGGCATTATCATGGGCAAATCGATCGGCGGCGGGCTGGTTCTGGGCGCCTTTATGGCACGCGAGGACACTATTAGGAGCTTGGAAGCTCCTGCCCACATCTTCACTTTGGCTGGTAATCACTTGTCCTGCGCCGCGGGACTGGCATCCCTGCGTTATATGAAGACCGAGGAATTTCAGTCGGCTGTACAGCGCAATAGTGATGTCATGGAAGAGCTTGCCAAGGATGCTCTGCTTGCTCATGGTTGTGTCGGTTTTGCTCGCGGTCTCGGCGTATCTTATGGTATCGGAATCGTAGATCCCAAGACGGGAAAACCCGATTCTGATGGTGCCTTCAAAATTGTTTATCGCGCCTATGAACGCGGACTCATTCTGATGACGCTCGCGGGCAATGTCCTGAGAATTCAACCCCCAGTCAACATCTCCGAGGAGCATTTAAGGGAGGGCTTTATTATTCTGAATAAAGCCATAACAGACTATGAAAATAACGATATTCCGGATTCTGTGCTTGAATATCGTGGGGATCGTGATCCGCGGATCAGCGCAGTCTAAGTGTCAAGAGGACTATTACAAAAGAGGAGGGCGAAGATTTCGTCCTCCTCTTGATTATTCCTTTTTCAGCTTTTGAATATATCGGTAGACCGATGGAACGGATAATCCAAGTGCTTCTGCAACTTGGCCTACCGAGCCCTTTAATAAGAAAATGCCTTCTTCATTCAGCTTTTCAATCAGTTGTAACTTCCCGTCAGCTGACAGGATTTTGGGATCGCACCCGCAATCACTCAGCGCGAGGGATACCTTTGTATCGACAAGCTCCTCTACCGGCATTCCGAGGTTCTCGTGCGAGGGTTCTGCGCTGTGATCGACAGCTGCCGGCGATGAACCCAAAAATACGTCCAGAAAGCTCTTTACCGGCAGGCAGAAGGACGCATCGATGTTGATGCACAGCATCCCGACGATTTTCTGCTTATTATCCCGGATAAAGAATGACCCGCTCTTCATTGGAATTCCAGCTTGATTGGTGCTGCTGTAGTTTACGGCGTATTGCATATCTGAGGGTGACTGCTTGAGAGTTCTCAGCACAAAATCTGTACAAGGATCTCCCTCTTTGCGGCCACTGATATGGCCGTTTCTTATCTTAATGATGGATTGTTCCAGGCTAGTCAAATCGTGGAGTACGACTTCTGCGTAGTCTCCAAAATAGTCGGCAAGAAAATCGACCATTGGGATGTAGGGCTGTAAGGCAGCATTCACGATGTATATCTCCTTTTGCTTATTAAGTTCATTATACCTGCATTTCGCCCTAATAGTCAACTCGAATTCACATTACGCTTTCAAGCCAGGCTATAGATTCCGCTGTCTTCACTCCATCATGACCGAGTGCCATGCGCCAAAAGGACCGTGAACTCTACATAGTTTTTCCTGTTTAAGATCTCGTTCTGCCTCGCCTGCGGCTTTACACATTTTATAAGGATATCTGATTTGTTACGACCGCATGGAATCCATCAGGATCAGTAAGGACGACTGCTGCGCCGCCGTCAGGCAATTCCATTTCTCCAGCATTTCACGCTGGCAAGCAGTCAAAGCCACGCTTTCCTCGCCATCTGAGAAAAACTGTGAAAGCGTGACGCCGAATGCTTCGCAGATTTTTTCCAGTGATGCGAAGGAGGGCATCATGTCCTTTTTGTACCACGAAGAGATCGTAGACTGCGGCAGGCCGGAGCGCTCGGCAAGCTGATACTCTGACCAACCGCGGGCCTCACGCTGCTTTTTAATGATTCCAAGAATGTCTGTCATGTCCTCACCCGTCCACGATTTTTCGTATATTATACTTTAAAAAATCGTTGCATTTTAATAACTATTATCGTAATATATGGTGCGACAATAATTACCAAGGGCGGAGAGAATACTTGGAAGAAAATATTCGACGCTGCGCGATTTTTGGGCAGAATGCAATTTGTTTCAAATGGGGATTCGACGAGGATGAGAAACAGTGCTGCCGTATGAAGCTGGAGCTTTTGCAGAAGATCATGGAGTTGCGGCAACAGAATGTAACGCAATTCTTTGTTGCTTGTGATTACGGCGTCGGCCTGTACGCAGCCGAGCAGATCAATGATCTGCGCAAATCGGACCTCGACCTGATGCTGTTCTGCACGACCCCCTACGAAGAACAGGCGACAAAGTGGGCGCCCTATCTGCGCGAGCGGTATTTCAAAATGCTTGAAGACTGTACCCACATTGATTGTATCAGCCTGCGCGCCCAACCGGACGCGCAGTTACTGGCCTATCAGCGTATCATCGACCAGTCCGATCTTATATTGACGGTTTTTGACAGCGGGGCGTCCGCGGCAGGCCGTGCCGAGGAAGAGGCCCTTGCCTATGCGCTGACCAGCCGAAAGCCAGTATTCAACCTTGATCCCTATACTTTAACAGTGAGCAGAATAGATAAGCGTGCTGATAAATGAAATTATCCCTGAGTGGTCTAAGCTGTAGGCGCTTACGAACCATCCGGAAGGATCGGCATGTAGATTGCTTTCTTTGACGAAGGCTGACCCGCTTTTCCAACAGAAAGCCGGCATAGTAATCAGATGACAAAGGGTCTGTTGAAAAATAGACTCACAAAAGACGCAGGGGCAAAGGACCGGAGAAAGGTCTTTTGCCCCTGCGTTTGTTCAAACGAGTTACTATTTTGTGGAAATTATTTGTGTACGAGAGGGTGCTTATTTAATTTACTGGATTGCGTCCTTGAGAGCCTTTCCGGGCTTGAAGGTAGGTGCCTTGGACGCGGGGATGTTGATCTCGGCTCCGGTAGAGGGATTCCTGCCGATGCGGGCGGCGCGCTCTTTGACCTCGAAAGAGCCGAAACCAACCAACTGCACTTTATCGCCGGATTTCAGCGCACTCTCCGTGGCGGTGAGGAAAGCGGTCAACGCAGCCTCACAGTCTTTCTTGGAAAGACCGCTGGTCTCGGCCATTGCGGCGATCATTTCAGTCTTGTTCATGATGTGTTCTCTCCTGTTGTCATATATTTTAGTCTGGGATGTGACGGTATTATATCGAAAGTGTCAGAATTTTGCAATACGGCGTCGCAAACCCCTTCCATCAATGTCGAGACGCTGGGAGATACACTTGGCGGAGGAACCGGAACCGACAGCGTAATAGATGCTATTATAGTATGGCGGGCATGAAGAGGAGCATCGAGAAATGGAATGGATCACTGTATCGAAGGATACGGATGACTGTCCTACTCGATCGGGAATCTTGTTCAGGCAATCTCTGCCGTCTTGTGATAGGGATCCAGGAAAGGCGTGGGAGCCTTTCTGTAAGTGACAAGGCTGACGACCACCAGTGCGGCGGCGCAGGCGATAGCGCCTGGCACCGTGGGACCAAGGCCAAAGGGGGTGCCGATAAGCTTCCAACCAACGCACACCACAAAGCCCGCTGCCATGCCGGAGATAATGCCGGCCTTGGTGGCCTTCTTCCAGTACAGGGCTGCGAAGGCAGGCAGACCCGCGGCGGCGGCATAGAAGCTCCAGGCGAACATGAGGATGTTATAGGCATTCTTGATGTACAGAGCGATGACCAGTGCGCCCAGTGGCAGGACGAAGGCAAACACGCGGGTCAAGCGCAGTTCCTTCTTCTCGGGGATATCGGGCTTGAAGACCTTATAAATATCGTGGACACAGGTCTGGACGGAGACGATGAGATAGCTGTCCGCCGTGGACATGATGACGGACAGAATGCCTGCCAGTGCGAGGCCCGTCAGGCCGACCGGGAGGATTTCAATCGCCAGCGCCGGAACGACCGCGTCGGTCGAGCCGTAGGCCGCGATCTTCTCCGCCGGGACGAGCTGATGCGCGACCACGCCCATGAACCATACCAGCGGGATCGTCAGCCCGTAGGCAAGCGTGCCGAGGAACAGGCCCTCCTTGGCGGATCTGCGGTTCTTTGCCGCGAACGCCCGCTGCCACATCTCCGCGCCGGCCAGCGTGAAGACAAAATAGGTGATGATATCGCCGACGATGCCGCCGTCGATGTACGGCTTTGCCAGCTCCGGCGCCAGATTCTGCACAAAATTGCCGATCCCGCCGAGCTTGACGAGCGACGAGGCCGGGATCAGGATATACACGAACAGGATCAGCATGACAAACTGGAACACGTCCGTATAAATGACGCCGAACAGGCCGGACGTGGCCGTGTAGATGATAAATACCGCGCAGGCGATGAGCGCGCCCAGCTCATAGGAAAGGCCGATCTCGCCGCCGAGCATATTGATGATCGTGGCTGTCGCCGTGACCTGTGAGGCGACTGTTCCCATCATCGTGAACGCAATGAGGCAGCCCAGCACGACCTTGGCGGTCTTGCCGAAGCGCTGCTCAAACAGGTCCGGGATGGATGTGACGCCGAACTTTGTGCCGACGTCCGAGATGCGCCCGGCGAAGCCGGAGAAGATGAACATGCCGAGCAGATACGGCAGCGCCGTCATGATGGCCTTGAAGCCGCTTGAATACGCGACGCCCGCACGCCCCATCAGGCCGCTGCCGCCGATGATGGTCGCGCAGACGGTGGCCATCAGAACCAGCGGCCCGAAGGAGCGTCCGCCGAGATAATAATCATCCATGCTCCGGACCTTTTTGACCACCACAAGGCCGATGAGCACCATTGCGATGAGATATGCGCCGATGATCGCCAGATCCAGCGCATGAATTTCGTTGTGAACCATGTGTGTCTCCTTTCCTTCCGGCAGGCAGACACCTGCCGGATCA
>OHAQ01000601.1_pt1 | contig 28489 bp, 19 predicted proteins | sample 1577111 | NCBI WGS metagenome assembly OHAQ01 (sample SAMEA3541549, study PRJEB24748) | human gut metagenome | biome: human gut; feature: human-associated habitat; material: faeces | place: China | collected 2012 | reverse complement strand
GGGCTGTATCTACTCATTGGCGGAGGCTGGCTGGTCGCGATTGGCGGCTCCTGGTACTACCCTATCGCTGGCCTTGTGATGCTCGGCGTCGCCTGGATGCTGTGGCGCAGTAAACGCGCCGCGCTTTGGCTGTACGCAGCCCTGCTGCTCGGCACTATGATTTGGGGCGTCTGGGAAGTTGGTTTCGACTTCTGGGCGCTGACTCCGCGCAGCGACATTCTGGTCTTCTTCGGCATCTGGCTGATCCTGCCGTTTGTCTGGCGTCGCCTGGTCATTCCTGCCAGCGGCGCAGTTGCCGCACTGGTGGTCGCACTGCTGATTAGCGGTGGTATCCTGACCTGGGCCGGATTTAACGATCCGCAGGAAATCAGCGGCACCTTAAGCGCCGATACCACGCCAGCAGAAGCCATCTCCCCCGTTGCCGATCAGGACTGGCCTGCCTATGGTCGCAATCAGGAAGGTCAACGCTTTTCACCACTGAAGCAAATTAACGCTGATAACGTCCACAAGCTGAAAGAAGCCTGGGTGTTCCGTACTGGCGATGTGAAGCAGCCGAACGATCCGGGCGAAATCACCAATGAAGTGACGCCAATTAAAGTGGGCGACACCCTTTACCTGTGTACCGCGCATCAACGTCTGTTTGCGCTGGATGCCGCCAGCGGTAAAGAGAAATGGCATTACGATCCTGAGCTGAAAACCAACGAGTCCTTCCAGCATGTAACCTGCCGTGGCGTCTCTTATCATGAAGCCAAAGCAGAAACTGCTTCGCCGGAAGTGATGGCGGATTGCCCGCGTCGTATCATTCTTCCGGTCAATGATGGTCGTCTGATTGCAATTAACGCTGAAAACGGCAAGCTGTGCGAAACCTTCGCCAATAAAGGCGTGCTCAATCTGCAAAGCAATATGCCGGACACCAAACCGGGTCTGTATGAACCGACTTCGCCGCCGATTATCACCGATAAAACCATCGTGATGGCCGGTTCAGTCACCGACAACTTCTCAACCCGCGAAACGTCTGGCGTGATCCGTGGTTTTGATGTCAACACCGGGGAGCTGCTGTGGGCTTTTGATCCGGGCGCGAAAGATCCGAATGCGATCCCGTCTGACGAACACACCTTTACCTTTAACTCACCAAACTCGTGGGCACCAGCGGCCTATGACGCGAAGCTGGATCTGGTCTATCTGCCGATGGGCGTCACCACGCCAGATATCTGGGGTGGTAACCGCACACCGGAACAGGAACGTTATGCCAGCTCGATTCTGGCGCTGAATGCCACTACCGGGAAACTGGCGTGGAGCTATCAGACCGTTCACCACGACCTGTGGGATATGGATCTTCCGGCACAGCCGACGCTGGCGGACATCACCGTTAATGGTCAGAAAGTGCCGGTTATTTACGCTCCGGCGAAAACCGGCAACATTTTTGTGCTCGATCGTCGTAATGGTGAACTGGTGGTTCCGGCCCCGGAAAAACCGGTTCCCCAAGGTGCTGCCAAAGGCGATTACGTGACCCCTACTCAACCCTTCTCGGAACTGAGCTTCCGTCCGACGAAAGATTTGAGCGGTGCGGATATGTGGGGTGCCACCATGTTTGACCAGTTGGTGTGCCGCGTGATGTTCCACCAGATGCGCTATGAAGGCATTTTTACGCCGCCATCTGAACAGGGTACACTGGTCTTCCCGGGTAATCTGGGGATGTTCGAATGGGGCGGGATTTCCGTTGATCCGAATCGTGAAGTGGCGATTGCCAACCCAATGGCACTGCCGTTTGTTTCGAAACTGATCCCACGCGGTCCAGGCAACCCGATGGAACAGCCGAAAGATGCCAAAGGCACGGGTACGGAATCCGGCATCCAGCCGCAGTACGGTGTACCGTATGGTGTCACGCTCAACCCGTTCCTCTCACCGTTTGGTCTGCCATGTAAACAACCAGCATGGGGCTATATCTCAGCATTGGATCTGAAAACCAATGAAGTGGTGTGGAAGAAACGTATTGGTACGCCACAGGACAGTATGCCATTCCCGATGCCTGTACCGGTGCCGTTCAATATGGGTATGCCGATGCTTGGCGGGCCAATCTCCACGGCGGGTAACGTGCTGTTTATCGCCGCTACGGCAGATAACTACCTGCGCGCTTACAACATGAGCAACGGTGAAAAACTGTGGCAGGGTCGTTTACCAGCGGGTGGTCAGGCTACGCCAATGACCTATGAAGTGAATGGCAAGCAGTATGTGGTGATCTCCGCAGGCGGTCACGGTTCATTTGGTACGAAGATGGGCGACTATATTGTGGCTTATGCGTTGCCGGATGATGTGAAGTAACCATAATGCCCGGAGAGATCCGGGCATATTTCCGAATACGGTCTTTTTATACCGTAAACCCTAACATCATCCCCGTATCTTCATGCTCCAGCAGATGGCAGTGCGCCATATAAGCATGTTCTTTCGGTGCATCGTGATTAAACTTCACCAGCACTTCGCTGACATTACCTTCTACCTTAACGGTATCTTTCCAGCCTGCGCGATGCGTCGCTGGCGGTTTGCCATTTTCTGACAAGATACGGAACTGCGTACCGTGGATATGGAACGGATGCAGCATCATGTCGCCCACGCCAGAGATAACCCAACGTTCGTACTGCCCTTTCGCCGCCGCAAACATCGGCTTATTCATATCAAACGCCTGACCGTTGATTTTGTTGGCATGGTGGAAATCAAACTTCCCGCTGTGGTGCATATGATTCATATTGCCGTGCCCCATATGGCCCATCATCTGGCTGTGATCCATCCCGGCCATCGCCTGATCGCCATATTTCTCCATCAGCATCTGCATCCCCATCATATCGAGCATTGGGTCCATAGAAAGTTGCAGCTTGCGTACCGTCAGCCCTTCCAGCGAAGGTAACGCAGGCAGGCTACTTAATGTGTCTGGCAAAGCACCAGAGGCACTAATGGCAATCGGCTGAATCCGCATTACCGGATGCGGCTTGTCAAACGGCGTAATCGCCATCCCCATCTGGCTGACCGGCAGCGTCACCAGGTCAAAGGGTTTGTTGTCGTTAACCTCCACCAGCACTTCAAAACGCTCGCCCATCAGCACTGGCAGCTCGTTCACCTTCACCGGTTCAGGTAGCAGACCGCCGTCGCTGGCAATCACATAAAGCGGGCGATTGTCGCTGGTGGCGAAATTGAGCGAGCGGGCATTACAGCCATTGAGCAAACGCAGGCGCAGCCAGCCACGCGGGGCAGCGTGTTGCGGGTAGATTGCACCGTTGGTCAGCAACGTATCGCCAAACCAACCCACAGCGGCGGTCATCACATCCAGTTGATAATCAATCTGCCCGTCAGCGTTAAATTTTTTATCCTGAACAATCACCGGGACATCATCAATACCCCACTGTTTTGGCAGCATTAATTTCAGGATCTCGTCATCTTCAATCACAACCAAACCAGCCAGCCCCATCGCCACCTGTCGCCCGGTCTTGCCATGTTGATGTGGATGGAACCAGCAGGTAGCGGCAGGTTGATCAACGTTCAACGTCACCGAGCGCTTGCCACCTGACGGAATAATTCCCTGCGGGCCGCCGTCCACTTCACCCGGTACTTCCAGCCCGTGCCAGTGCAACGTCGTCTCTTCCGTCAGTTGGTTGTAGATATCAACCGTTACCGCTTTGCCACGCTGTAATTTCACCGCCGGCCCCAGCAGATTGCCGTTATAGCCCCAGGTAGTTGCGGTTTTCCCGCCAAAGGTGGACTGACCTGCGCCAATAGTTAACTGAATGCGATTACGGGCATCGGTCGTGAGCAAATCAGGGATCGGTAACGTTGGGCGTTCCGCCGCAAATACTGCGCGGCTCCACAGCGGCAAGGCTGAAGCCACACCCAGCGCGACGGAATATTTCAAGAAATCACGACGTTGCATAGTTATTTCCTTATTCTTAAGCAGGCGAAACAAAATCAAACGTTGAGCATAGTCCTTCCCCTTACGGGAAGGTCAAGCCGCAGACACAATTTAATCGACAATAATGGTCGTCGCCTCGCTCGCAGTGTGCTAACGTTTATCTTCTTTAAGCCCCTGGTAGAAGCAATGAAGACGTTTTTCAGAACAGTGTTATTCGGCAGCCTGATGGCCGTTTGCGCAAACAGTTACGCGCTCAGCGAGTCTGAAGCCGAAGATATGGCCGATTTAACGGCAGTTTTTGTTTTTCTGAAGAACGATTGTGGTTACCAGAACTTACCTAACGGGCAAATTCGTCGCGCGCTGGTCTTTTTCGCCCAGCAAAACCAGTGGGATCTCAGTAATTACGACACCTTCGACATGAAAGCCCTCGGTGAAGACAGCTACCGCGATCTCAGCGGCATTGGCATTCCCGTCGCTAAAAAGTGCAAAGCCCTGGCCCGCGATTCCTTAAGCCTGCTTGCCTACGTCAAATAATCCCTGATACCTTTTTGTAGAAATATTGACCGTGCATCCGCGGTCAATGTTAGCTATTATGTTGCGCCATTTTTTTACGGGTGTTAACAAAGGAGGTATCAACCCATGGCCGAAAAAAAACAGTGGCATGAAACGCTACACGACCAGTTTGGGCAGTACTTTGCGGTAGATAACGTTCTGTATCATGAAAAGACCGATCACCAGGATCTGATCATTTTTGAGAACGCCGCATTTGGTCGCGTAATGGCGCTGGATGGTGTAGTACAAACCACCGAGCGTGACGAGTTTATCTATCATGAGATGATGACCCATGTTCCGCTACTGGCCCACGGTCACGCGAAACATGTGCTGATTATCGGCGGCGGCGACGGTGCCATGCTGCGTGAAGTAACCCGACATAAAAACGTTGAGTCAATCACGATGGTGGAAATCGATGCGGGTGTCGTGTCGTTCTGCCGTCAGTATCTTCCCAACCATAACGCCGGTAGTTACGACGATCCGCGCTTTAAACTGGTGATCGACGATGGTGTCAATTTCGTTAATCAAACCAGCCAGACCTTTGATGTCATTATCTCCGACTGCACCGATCCTATCGGTCCCGGCGAAAGTCTGTTTACTTCTGCATTTTATGAAGGCTGCAAACGTTGCCTGAATCCTGGCGGTATCTTCGTCGCACAAAACGGCGTCTGCTTTTTACAGCAGGAAGAGGCCATCGACAGCCATCGCAAACTCAGCCATTACTTCAGCGATGTTGGCTTTTATCAGGCGGCGATCCCGACCTATTACGGCGGCATCATGACCTTTGCATGGGCGACAGATAACGACGCCTTACGCCATCTCTCAACCGAAATTATTCAGGCGCGTTTTCTCGCTTCTGGCCTGAAATGCCGTTATTACAATCCGGCAGTCCATACGGCAGCTTTTGCCTTACCCCAGTATCTGCAAGATGCACTGGCTTCACAGCCGTCCTAAGGAGAAGATAAGAAATTGAAAAAACTGAAACTGCATGGCTTTAATAATCTGACCAAAAGTCTGAGTTTTTGTATTTACGATATCTGCTACGCCAAAACTACCGAAGAGCGCGACGGTTATATTGCTTATATCGATGAACTCTATAATGCCAACCGTCTGACCGAAATCCTGTCAGAAACCTGTTCCATTATCGGGGCCAATATTCTTAACATCGCCCGCCAGGATTACGAGCCACAAGGTGCCAGCGTCACTATTCTGGTGAGTGAAGAACCGGTCGACCCGAAACTTATCGACAAAACAGAACACCCCGGCCCACTGCCAGAAACGGTCGTTGCCCATCTCGATAAAAGTCATATTTGCGTACATACCTACCCGGAAAGTCATCCTGAAGGCGGTTTATGTACCTTCCGCGCCGATATTGAAGTCTCTACCTGCGGCGTGATTTCTCCGCTGAAGGCGCTGAATTACCTGATCCACCAGCTTGAGTCCGATATTGTGACTATTGATTATCGCGTGCGCGGTTTTACCCGCGACATTAACGGTATGAAGCACTTTATCGACCATGAGATTAATTCGATTCAGAACTTTATGTCTGACGATATGAAGGCGCTGTATGACATGGTGGATGTAAACGTCTATCAGGAAAATATCTTCCATACCAAGATGTTGCTTAAAGAGTTCGACCTTAAGCACTACATGTTCCACACCAAACCGGAAGATTTAACCGACAGCGAGCGCCAGGAAATTACCGCTGCGCTGTGGAAAGAAATGCGCGAGATTTATTACGGGCGCAATATGCCCGCTGTTTAACGTCTCAGGCGGAGCACGGAGGCTCCGCCTGATTTACTTACTTCTGCTGCACGAAATTACGGTAAGCCGCAACCACCTGAAGAAAATCCTCAACGCCGCACAGCGACAAGCTCTCTTCATCGTAGTAGTTCATCCCCTCTTCCATTTCATCGCCAGCGAATTCCAGTTGATTGGCGCGAACCATCACCTCTTCACCGTCCATCCACAGAGTGTATTCATGCCCTGCCCGCTGCCAGGATCGTTCGCTGCCTTTGAGCGTGCGCGCTGCGTCTTCCACTTCATCAAGCAAGGCCAGGTTTTCTTTCACCTCTTCATTAAACCAGTGCCCGACCACTTCATGCCCCATGGACATGCGCACCTTTACCACTCCGGTAATATCGCGCAGAAATTCGTAATCCATAGTGTGTTCCTCTGCTCCCGGCAATGCGCCGAAATCGCATTGCGCCATTGATGTAATTATCGCAGCCTTACCGGAGAAAAACAGCGGAACGGCGATGGTTTAGAAATAAAAAATGCCCGGGAATCTCATTCACCGGGCATTGTGTCGTTTATGCGCAGCGCGTGCGCTTACTTATTAAACCGCAGTCTGGAAAATCACCCCGTCCGCTTTTTCGGTGTACTGAGAAAGCTGGTCGAAGTTCAGATAACGGTAAGTATCAACGGCTGTTTTATCTACCTGCGCCACGTAGGTCTGGTACTCTTCCGGCGTCGGCAGTTTGCCAATCAGCGCCGCAACAGCAGCCAGTTCCGCAGAAGCCAGGAAGACATTCGCGCCAGTACCCAAACGGTTCGGGAAGTTACGGGTAGAGGTGGAAACCACCGTCGCACCGTCTGCTACACGCGCCTGGTTACCCATACACAGGGAACAGCCAGGGATCTCGATACGAGCACCACTCTTACCGAAGACGCTGTAGTAGCCTTCTTCGGTCAGCTGCGCAGCGTCCATACGCGTTGGCGGTGCCACCCACAGGCGGGTCGGCAACTGACCTTTGTGCGCATCCAGCAGTTTACCAGCGGCACGGAAGTGACCGATGTTAGTCATGCAAGAACCGATAAATACTTCGTCAATCTTCTCGCCCTGTACCGCAGACAGCGGACGTGCGTCGTCCGGGTCATTCGGTGCACAGAGGATTGGCTCTTTGATATCCGCCAGATCGATGTCGATCACTGCCGCGTATTCCGCATCTGCATCGGCTTCCAGCAGCTCAGGATTCGCCAGCCATTTTTCCATGCCCTGAATACGACGCTCCAGGGTACGACGATCGCCGTAACCTTCCGCGATCATCCACTTCAGCAGGACGATGTTAGAGTTCAGGTATTCAATGATCGGTTCTTTGTTCAGCTTGATGGTACAACCGGCAGCAGAACGCTCGGCAGACGCATCTGTCAGCTCAAATGCCTGCTCAACTTTCAGATCCGGCAGACCTTCAATTTCCAGAATGCGGCCAGAGAAGATGTTTTTCTTACCTTTCTTCTCAACGGTCAGCAGACCTTGTTTGATTGCATACAGCGGAATGGCATGTACCAGATCGCGCAGGGTGATACCCGGCTGCATTTTGCCTTTGAAGCGTACCAGAACGGATTCTGGCATATCCAGCGGCATTACGCCTGTTGCGGCTGCAAATGCCACCAGACCAGAACCCGCCGGGAAAGAGATACCGATCGGGAAACGGGTATGGGAGTCACCACCGGTACCGACGGTATCCGGCAGCAGCATACGGTTCAGCCAGGAGTGGATTACGCCGTCACCCGGACGCAGCGACACACCGCCACGGTTCATAATGAAGTCCGGCAGCGTGTGGTGCGTGTTCACGTCAACTGGCTTCGGATACGCCGCGGTGTGGCAGAAAGACTGCATCACCAGGTCAGCCGAGAAGCCCAGGCACGCCAGGTCTTTCAGTTCATCACGGGTCATCGGGCCGGTGGTATCCTGAGAACCAACAGAAGTCATTTTCGGTTCACAGTACGCGCCCGGACGAATGCCTTTCACGCCACAGGCACGGCCCACCATTTTCTGCGCCAGCGAGAAGCCACGGTCGCTCTCAGCGACATCTTTCGCCTGACGGAACACATCGCTGTGCGGCAGGCCAAGTGCTTCACGCGCTTTGGTGGTCAGGCCACGCCCGATAATCAGCGGAATACGGCCGCCAGCACGCACTTCATCAATCAGCACGTCGGTTTTCAGTTCGAAGGTTGCCAGCAGTTCGCCGGTTTCGTGGTTACGCACTTCACCTTTGTACGGGTAAACGTCAATTACGTCGCCCATGTTCAGGTTAGAGACGTCGACTTCGATTGGCAGTGCACCCGCATCTTCCATCGTGTTAAAAAAGATTGGTGCAATTTTACCGCCGAGGCACAAACCACCGCCGCGTTTGTTCGGCACATGTGGAATATCATCGCCCATAAACCACAGAACGGAGTTCGTGGCGGATTTACGCGATGAACCCGTACCCACAACGTCACCGACGTACGCCAGCGGGAAACCTTTCTGTTGCAGAGCTTCAATCTGTTTGATCGGGCCAACAACACCAGGCTGATCTGGCTCAATACCTTCACGGGCGTTTTTCAGCATCGCCAGCGCGTGCAGTGGGATATCCGGGCGTGACCACGCATCTGGTGCCGGAGAGAGGTCATCGGTGTTGGTTTCGCCAGTGACTTTGAAGACGGTAACGGTCAGTTTTTCAGCCAGCGCCGGGCGATTCAGGAACCATTCGGCATCCGCCCAGGACTGCATTACCTGCTTCGCATATTCATTGCCTGCTTTGGCTTTCTCTTCTACGTCATAGAAGTTATCGAACATCAGCAGCGTGTGAGAAAGTGCTTTGGCAGCGATCGGTGCCAGTTTGGCATCATCCAGCGCGTCGATCAGCGGATGAATGTTGTAACCACCCTGCATAGTGCCCAGCAGTTCAATGGCTTTTTCCGGAGTCAGCAGCGGGGATTTGGCTTCGCCTTTCGCGACAGCAGCCAGGAAGCCTGCTTTGACATAGGCGGCTTCATCGACGCCAGGGGGAACACGGTTGGTTAACAGATCTAACAGGAATTCTTCTTCGCCCGCGGGCGGGTTTTTCAGCAGCTCTACAAGTGCGGCCATTTGGTTTGCATCCAGGGGTTTGGGCGCAATCCCCTCAGCGGCACGCTCAGCTACGTGCTTACGGTATTCTTCTAGCACGACGGTTCTCCTCGCTCTCATTGTCATAGTGCGGCAGGCGATTCTCTTCACGCTCCTGTGAGACAGCAGTTTGTAGGGTAAATGCCCAGTACCGCAACGGGCAGAATAGCAGGATTTTGACGATGTGTTAATCTGTTTACAAAAAAGCAACATAAAAAAGTGGCTGAATCGTTAAAGATAGTCTAGAGAATGTTTCCCTCCGTAAAAACTTCGTTAATTCGCATGGTGATAATCACCTTTCTCAACGAATCCCAAGATTAGTCAAAATTTAAACTACCGCCTCTTTATACTCGGATTCACAGCACCTGCGGGTGGCAGTTCGCCGACCATTGCGATTTCCTTGAGATCCGAATTATGAAAATGACTTTGCCGTTTAAACCCCATGTGCTGGCGCTAATTTGCAGTGCCGGGCTTTGTGCCGCCTCTGCCGGGCTATATATAAAAAGCCGCACAGTGGAAGCGCCTGTGGAAGCGCAATCGACACAACAGACTGCGCCTGACATCTCCGCAGTTACGCTTCCTGCAACGGTTTCCGTGCCTCCTGTAACACCTGCCGTCGTCAAATCCGCATTCAGCACTGCACAAATCGATCAATGGGTCGCGCCCGTCGCGCTGTACCCCGACTCTCTGCTTTCACAAGTGTTAATGGCATCAACCTATCCGGCAAACGTTGCTCAAGCAGTGCAATGGTCACACGATAATCCACTTAAACAAGGCGATGCTGCTATTCAGGCTGTATCCGACCAGCCCTGGGACGCCAGCGTCAAATCACTGGTGGCCTTTCCACAGTTGATGGCATTGATGGGCGAAAACCCGCAATGGGTGCAAAACCTGGGCGATGCTTTTCTGGCGCAGCCGCAGGACGTGATGGACTCGGTACAGCGATTGCGGCAACTGGCGCAACAAACCGGCTCGCTGAAGTCATCAACTGAACAAAAGATCATCACGACAACGAAAAAAGTCGTACCGGTAAATCAGCCCGCCAACGCCCCTGCCACACAATCAAATACCGTTTCTACGTCCAGCCCCGTCGTCGCAGAACCTGCACCGACCGTAATAACCATTGAGCCAGCCAATCCGGATGTGGTTTATATTCCGAACTACAACCCAAACGTGGTTTACGGCAGTTGGGCCAATACCGCTTATCCGCCAGTTTATCTGCCGCCGCCAGCCGGAGAACCGTTTGTTGACAGCTTTGTGCGCGGATTCGGCTATAGCATGGGCGTTGCTACCACATACGCACTATTCAGCAGCATCGACTGGGACGACGATGATCATGACCATCATCATCATGACGATGATGATTATCATCACCACGATGGCGGTCATCGTGACGGTAATGACTGGCAACACAACGGCGACAACATCAATATCGACGTCAACAATTTCAACCGTATCACCGGTGAGCATCTTACTGATAAGAATATGGCATGGCGGCACAATCCAAACTACCGTAATGGTATGCCTTATCATGATCAGGATATGACAAAACGGTTTCACCAAACCGATGTTAAAGGCGGAATGAGCGCCACGCCGCTACCTGCTCCAACACGCGACAGCCAGCGTCAGGCGGCAGCAAGCCAGTTTCAGCAACGAACACACGCAGCACCAGTCACTACGCGAGATACCCAGCGTCAGGCTGCGGCACAGCGGTTTAATGAAGCGGAACACTATGGCAATTATGACGACTTCCGCGACTTCAGCCACCACCAACCACTGACCCAGCAGCAAAAGGACGCCGCTCGTCAGCGTTATCAGTCGGCTTCTCCTGAGCAGCGCCAGGCAGTCCGCGAGAAAATTCAGGCTAACCCGCAGAATCAGCAGAGAAGAGAAGCGGCACATCAGCGTATTCAGTCCGCGTCGCCTGAGCAGCGCCAGGCGGTTCGCGAGAAAATGCAGACTAACCCGCAGAATCAACAGCAAAGAGATGCAGCACGTCAGCGTATCCAGTCTGCCTCGCCTGAGCAGCGTCAGGTTTTTCGAGAGAAAGTTCAGGAGAGCCGCCCGCAGCGTCTAAACGACAGTAACCATACTGCCCGATTGAATAATGAGCAACGGTCAGCGGTACGCGAACGGTTGTCTGAGCGTGGAGCAAGGAGACTGGAAAGGTAAATTGCAGGCGTAAAAAAGCGGCGTTGTTAGCCGCTTAAGACTGATGACAAACATCGAATCGCCCGATGCGCAAGCTTATCGGGCCTACATAAGCCATACAATATATTGAATTTGCATGATTTTGTAGGTCGGATAAGGCGTTTACGCCGCATCCGGCATCAACCACGAGCACTTTATCAACAATCTGAAGCGGCCAGAATAGCCGCTTCTTAATTTGCCGGATGTTCCGGCAAACGAAAAATTACTTCTTCTTCGCTTTCGGGTTCGGCAGGTCGGTAATGCTACCTTCGAACACTTCTGCCGCCAGGCCCACAGACTCGTGCAGAGTCGGGTGCGCATGGATGGTCAGTGCGATGTCTTCAGCGTCACAACCCATTTCGATTGCCAGGCCGATTTCACCCAGCAGCTCACCGCCGTTAGTACCGACAATTGCACCACCGATCACACGGTGAGATTCTTTGTCGAAAATCAGCTTGGTCATACCGTCTGCGCAGTCGGAAGCGATAGCACGACCAGAAGCAGCCCACGGGAAGGTGGCGGTTTCGTAGCTGATGCCTTTCTCTTTCGCTTCTTTCTCAGTCAGACCTACCCATGCAACTTCTGGTTCGGTATAGGCGATGGACGGGATAACTTTCGGATCGAAGTAATGTTTTTTACCGGCGATAACTTCAGCGGCAACGTGACCTTCGTGAACACCTTTGTGTGCCAGCATTGGCTGACCGACGATATCGCCGATAGCAAAGATGTGCGGTACGTTGGTACGCAGCTGTTTGTCAACGCGGATGAAACCACGGTCGTCAACTTCCACGCCAGCTTTGCCTGCGTCGAGGTTTTTACCGTTCGGCACACGACCAATCGCTACCAGCACGGCGTCGTAACGCTGCGGTTCAGCGGGGGCTTTTTTGCCTTCCATCGTCACATAAATACCGTCTTCTTTCGCTTCAACGGCGGTAACTTTGGTTTCCAGCATCAGGTTGAATTTCTTGCTGATACGCTTGGTAAAGACTTTAACGATGTCTTTATCAGCTGCCGGGATGACCTGGTCGAACATTTCAACCACGTCAATCTGTGAACCCAGCGCGTGGTATACGGTGCCCATTTCCAGACCGATGATACCGCCACCCATTACCAGCAGGCGTTCTGGTACTTCTTTCAGTTCCAGCGCGTCAGTGGAGTCCCAGATACGCGGATCTTCATGCGGAATAAACGGCAGTTGAATCGGGCGAGAACCCGCTGCAATGATCGCGTTGTCGAAGTTGATCACGGTTTTACCGTTCTCACCTTCAACTTCCAGGGTGTTAGCCCCGGTAAATTTACCCAGACCGTTGACCACTTTGACTTTGCGGCCTTTCGCCATACCAGCCAGACCACCGGTCAGCTGATTGATTACTTTCTCTTTCCAGGTACGAATCTTGTCGATATCGGTTTTCGGTTCGCCGAAGACGATACCGTGTTCAGCCAGCGCTTTGGCTTCTTCGATAACTTTTGCTACGTGCAGCAGTGCTTTAGAAGGGATACAGCCGACGTTCAGGCAAACACCGCCAAGAGTGTTGTAACGTTCTACGATTACGGTTTCCAGACCTAAATCAGCGCAACGGAAGGCAGCGGAGTAACCTGCGGGGCCTGCCCCAAGTACCACGACCTGAGTTTTGATTTCAGTACTCATCATGACCTCTATATATTTATCTCCGGCGGGTCTGACGTTTTTTTTATGACGCCCATTATCCACCGGGTCGTTCTATCCGTCGGTATTTTACAAAATTGTTAACAATTTTTAAACAACAAACGGCAACCGATTTGTCTATTCGCTAATAATCTCAATACATTCATGAGATTACCAGAAAAAAGCCGGCCGTTGGGCCGGCTCTTTTACTTACATCACCAGACGGCGAATGTCAGACAGCGTGTTGTTAATGATGGTAATGAAACGGGCACCATCAGCACCGTCGATCACGCGGTGGTCGAAGGAGAGAGAAATCGGCAGCATCAGACGCGGCACGAACTCTTTACCATTCCACACCGGCTCCATCGCGGACTTGGAAACGCCGAGGATAGCCACTTCCGGCGCGTTCACAATCGGCGCGAAGTGGGTAGTCCCCAGGCCGCCGATGCTGGAGATGGTGAAGCAACCGCCCTGCATTTCGCCCGCAGTCAGCTTACCGTCACGCGCTTTCTTAGAAATAGTCATCAGCTCGCGAGACAGCTCGATGATGCCTTTCTTGTTGACGTCTTTGAATACCGGAACAACCAGACCGTTCGGGGTATCCACCGCCACACCGATGTTGATGTATTTCTTCAGGGTCAGACGCTGACCGTCTTCCGACAACGAACTGTTGAAGCGAGGCATCTGCTCAAGAGCTGCAGCAACGGCTTTCATGATGAAGACAACTGGGGTTATCTTCACATCCAGCTTACGTTTCGCCGCTTCTTCGTTCTGCTGTTTACGGAACGCTTCCAGCTCGGTGATATCGGTTTTGTCGAAGTGGGTAACATGCGGGATCATCACCCAGTTACGGCTCAGGTTCGCACCAGAGATTTTCTGGATACGGCCCAGTTCCACTTCTTCGATTTCACCAAACTTGCTGAAGTCCACTTTCGGCCACGGCAGCATGCCTGGGATACCGCCGCCAGTCGCCGCCGGAGCTGCTTCTGCACGTTTGATAGCTTCTTTCACGTAAGCCTGAACGTCTTCGCGCAGGATACGACCTTTACGGCCAGTGCCCTTCACTTTCGCCAGGTTAACGCCAAATTCGCGTGCCAGACGGCGGATCAGCGGAGTCGCGTGAACGTAAGCGTCGTTTTCAGCAAATTCAGATTTGCCTTCGGCTTTTGCAGCCGGAGCTGCTGCCGGGGCTTCAGCTTTTGCTGCCGGAGCCGGCGCTGCCGCTTCCTGTTTCGCAGGAGCTGCCGCAGGCGCTGCGCCTTCAACTTCGAAGATCATAATCAGCGAACCAGTTTTCACTTTATCGCCAACGTTGACTTTCAGTTCCTTCACGACGCCTGCAAACGGAGCCGGAACTTCCATAGAAGCTTTATCGCCTTCTACGGTGATCAGTGACTGTTCAGCGGCAACTTTGTCGCCCACTTTCACCATCACTTCGGTCACTTCAACTTCGTCACCGCCGATATCCGGAACGTTAACTTCTTTCACGCCAGCTGCTGGTGCAGGGGCCGCTGCCGGAGCCGCTTCCTGTTTAGCCGCCGGAGCTGCCGCGCCTGCTTCACCCGCGACTTCGAAGATCATAATCAGCGAGCCGGTAGACACTTTGTCACCCACGTTCACTTTGATCTCTTTCACGGTGCCTGCAAACGGAGCAGGAACTTCCATAGAAGCCTTGTCGCCTTCTACGGTGATCAGCGACTGTTCAGCTTCAACTTTATCGCCAACTTTCACCAGGATTTCGGTCACTTCAACTTCGTCGCTGCCGATATCCGGAACGTTAACGTCTTTTGCTGCCGCAGCCGCTGGTGCTGCTGCCGGAGCTGCTTCTTTCTTCTCTTCTGCCTGAGCAGGTGCAGCGTCTGCTGCACCGTCGGCGGAATCGAAAATCATAATCAGTGCGCCGGTCTGGGTTTTATCGCCAACAGAGACTTTGATCTCTTTAACGATACCCGCCTGCGGAGATGGTACTTCCATAGAGGCTTTGTCGCCTTCTACGGTGATCAGCGACTGTTCGGCTTCAACTTTGTCGCCCACTTTGACCAGGATCTCGGTGATTTCAACTTCATCAGCCCCGATGTCCGGTACTTTGATTTCGATAGCCATTATTCTTTTACCTCTTACGCCAGACGCGGGTTAACTTTATCTGCATCGATGTTGAATTTGGCGATTGCGTCAGCAACCACTTTCTTATCGATTTCGCCACGTTTAGCCAGTTCGCCCAGCGCCGCAACCACGACATAAGAAGCATCAACTTCAAAGTGGTGACGCAGGTTCTCACGGCTGTCGGAACGACCGAAGCCATCAGTACCCAGTACGCGGTAGTCGTCAGCCGGTACGTAAGTACGGACCTGCTCAGCGAACAGTTTCATATAGTCGGTAGATGCCACTGCCGGAGCGTCGTTCATCACCTGAGCGATATACGGAACGCGCGGAGTTTCCAGCGGGTGCAGCATGTTCCAGCGTTCACAATCCTGACCATCACGCGCCAGTTCGGTGAAGGAAGTCACGCTATAAACGTCAGAACCTACGCCGTAATCTTTCGCCAGGATCTCTGCCGCTTCACGGACGTGACGCAGGATAGAACCGGAGCCCAGCAGCTGAACTTTACCTTTGCTACCTTCAAGGGTTTCGAGTTTGTAGATACCTTTACGGATACCTTCCTCAGCACCTTCCGGCATTGCCGGCATATGGTAGTTTTCGTTCAGCGTAGTGATGTAGTAGTAAACGTTCTCTTGTTTTTCACCGTACATACGCTCCAGACCGTCATGCATGATGACAGCAACTTCGTAAGCGTAAGCCGGATCGTAAGAGATACAGTTCGGGATAGTCAGCGACTGAATGTGGCTGTGACCATCTTCGTGCTGCAGACCTTCGCCGTTCAGGGTGGTACGACCGGAAGTACCGCCGATCAGGAAGCCACGCGCTTGCTGGTCGCCAGCCGCCCAGCACAGATCGCCGATACGCTGGAAACCGAACATCGAGTAATAGATGTAGAACGGGATCATCGGCAGATTGTTGGTGCTGTAAGAGGTCGCCGCTGCCAGCCAGGAACAACCTGCGCCCAGCTCGTTGATCCCTTCCTGCAGAATCTGACCTTTCTCGTCTTCTTTATAGTAAGCAACCTGCTCGCGGTCCTGCGGGGTGTACTGCTGACCGTTCGGGCTGTAAATACCAATCTGACGGAACAGACCTTCCATACCGAAAGTACGCGCTTCGTCGGCGATGATCGGTACCAGACGATCTTTGATCGACTTGTTCTTCAGCATCACGTTCAGAGCACGAACGAAAGCGATAGTGGTAGAGATCTCTTTGCTCTGCTCTTCCAGCAGCGCGCCGAAATCTTGCAGGCTCGGCAGCTCCAGCTTCTCGGTGAAGTTCGGCTGGCGGCTTGGCAGATAACCGTGCAGTTTCTGACGTTGAGCGTGCAGATAGGTATGCTCTTCAGAACCTTCCGGGAAGGTGATGTACGGCAGTTTTTCGATATCTGCATCAGACACCGGCACATTGAAACGGTCGCGGATGTGACGCACGCCGTCCATGTTCATTTTCTTAACCTGGTGCGCGATGTTTTTACCTTCAGCCGCGTCGCCCATGCCGTAACCTTTAATGGTATGAGCAAGGATTACCGTCGCTTTGCCTTTGGTTTCCTGCGCTTTCTTGAATGCAGCGTAGATTTTCTTCGGATCGTGACCGCCACGGTTCAGCGCCCAGATCTGCTCGTCAGTCCAGTCTGCAACCAGAGCTGCGGTTTCAGGATATTTACCGAAGAAGTGTTCACGAACGTACGCACCATCTTTCGATTTGAAGGTCTGGTAGTCGCCGTCAACGGTTTCGTTCATCAGCTGGATCAGTTTACCGCTGGTATCTTTACGCAGCAGTTCATCCCAACGGCTACCCCACATCACTTTAATCACGTTCCAGCCAGCACCTTCGAAGATGCCTTCCAGTTCGTTGATGATCTTGCCGTTACCGGTGACCGGGCCGTCAAGACGCTGCAGGTTACAGTTGATAACGAAGACCAGATTATCCAGTTTTTCACGGGTAGCGATGGTGATCGCACCTTTGGATTCCGGTTCGTCCATTTCACCGTCGCCGAGGAACGCGTAAACGGTTTGTTTAGAGGTATCTTTCAGGCCACGGTGTTCCAGATATTTCAGGAATTTAGCCTGGTAAATAGCACCAATCGGACCCAGCCCCATAGATACGGTCGGGAACTGCCAGAATTCCGGCATCAGTTTCGGGTGCGGATAGGAAGAGAGGCCATTGCCGTGAACTTCCTGACGGAAGTTATCCAGCTGCTCCTGAGTCAGACGACCTTCCAGGAAAGCACGAGCGTAAACGCCTGGGGAGATGTGGCCCTGGAAGTAAACCAGGTCGCCGCCATCCTGCTCGTTGCGTGCACGGAAGAAGTGGTTAAAGCACACATCATAAATGGTTGCGGAAGACTGGAAGGACGCCATGTGGCCGCCCAGTTCGAGGTCTTTTTTCGACGCACGCAGCACCGTCATGATGGCGTTCCAGCGGATAGCTGAACGAATACGGCGTTCCAGTTCCAGATTACCCGGATACTCCGGTTGTTCTTCAACGGGGATGGTGTTGATGTAGTTGCTGATACCGGTGCCTGCAGCTACGTTGACTCCGCCTTTGCGGGCTTCAGCAAGCAGTTGGTCGATCAGATACTGAGCACGCTCAACACCTTCTTCACGGATGACCGATTCGATCGCCTGGAGCCAGTCGCGAGTTTCGATCGGATCCACGTCATTTGGGAAACGTTCTGACATGGGTTATTCCTTATCTATCTAATAACGTTGAGTTTTCTGGAACCTGTCCCATTGAACTCTCGCCGGAAAGCTCAATAAGACAGGTTCTACGTTTAGTTGCCGCGCTTTTATATGCGCTTGATTTACAACATCTTCTGGATAATTTTTACCAGAAAAATCACTAATTCTTTCGTTGCTCCAGACGACGCAGAGAACGCTCACGGCGGCTCTCTTCACGGCTTCTGTCGAGCAAAATTTCTTCGATAAAGGCCAGATGGCGATGCGATGCTTCGCGCGCTTCTTCCGGCTTACCGGCCATAATCGCTTCAAATATGCGGGTGCGGTGACTACTCACCAGCGGCAGCATCTCACGACGCGAATAGAGCAATTCGAAGTTCTGGCGGACATTCTGAGCCAACATCGGCTCCATACACCTTAGCAGATGAAGCAGAACCACATTGTGGGCCGCTTCGGTGACGGCAATCTGATACTGGAGTACGGCATTTGATTCCGCGTCCAGATCGCCAGACTGCTGCGCCAGCTCTATGGCGTGGTGGAGTTCACGGATGCGTTCCTTGTCTTCATCGGTACTACGCAGCGCGGCGTAATAAGCGGCGATACCTTCCAGGGCGTGTCGTGTTTCGAGCAAGTCATACTGTGATTCAGGATGGTCGGAGAGCAGCTCCACCAGCGGATCGCTGAAGCTTTGCCATAGGCTGCTCTGGACAAAAGTGCCGCCACCCTGGCGACGAAGCAACAAGCCCTTCGCTTCGAGACGTTGAATCGCCTCACGCAATGAGGGACGGGAGACGTCAAACTGTTTTGCCAGTTCGCGTTCCGGTGGGAGTTTTTCGCCCGGGCGGAGAGTGCCTTCGAGGATCAAAAACTCCAGTTGCTGCTCAATCACATCGGAGAGTTTTGGTTGGCGGATTTTGCTGTAGGCCATGAGTTCCTGTCTTAAGCCACTTGCCGAAGTCAATTGGTCTTACCAATTTCATGTCTGTGACGCTAAAGTAACAAAGTATTCACCTTATGTCCATACAGGTTTTGATTGAAATCATGAAACTGTGCACATTTTAACAACTTGACATATATAACGTTTCAAAGTTGTAACTATGCACAAATGTTAAATTTACCCATCAAGGGGTGACCTTAACAGAATTGAAACGAAAAAATATTTCCTCTGAACCGATTCACCAAGCAACAAAACGCATAACAATTCAATTATGTGAATTAATATGTAAAATGAATGTTCAGGGAAGGAGAGAAAGGTAGTATTTACCTATGTTTTCTTTTTACATTGCTTATTATCACTGCAATCGCCACCGTAACCTTCTCGTAGCGAAAATCATCACTTAACCAGAACGTGATGATTTTCAGGTGACAGATTCTGTTTAGAGTTCATTCTGAATCTTTGAACAAAGGCAATCCTTGCGAACGCCGCCATTCTTTGACGATTTTCAGGATGTTTTCAGGTTTACCATCTTCTGGGGAATTAGGATAGAAAATGAGATCTCCCTTTTTAGGATGTTCAGTAATTTTAATGAAATGATCCACTAAGGTATCGAGATATTTTTCTAATTTTTTCCCTTTTAGGGATTTATCTTTGCTAGTTGCATTTACTATCTCCTCAAGCATTTCAAGAAATTCACCTTCTGTGTAAAAATATATTTTATATTTTAAATCATGCATATACATTATCTCCTGTAGTGAATTTCATCATGTAGTCGAGGCGTAACAATCCTTTAATTATCAATATCATAAATTTCGCCACCACATTCAATCGCAACACTATGATATATATGGAATTCTTTAACAATTTCCTTAGAGCCATAATGCCAACCTTCAAGAGGCGCTTTTGCGATTAATCCTTGTTTTATACGTGTTTGGTTACCAGTTGAAAACTGCGCTATCAACTCCGGATACTGACTCACCTCCAGCCAAAGGGTATCGGTGAAAGCGGGAAATTGATAAAATAACCTAATGAAATTTCAGTATTTTACCTGTTTTTTAAGAGCACCCACATTATTATTTTATGTTATTAACATCATCGCATTAGCCAGACGCGATGATATTCCATATATAGTTTTATTATCTACTTTATTTAGAGTCTTTAAACAAGGGTAGCCCCTGTGAACGCCGCCATTCTTTGACAATTTTCAGGATGTTTTCAGGTTCATCATCTCCCTTCTTTGCAGGATAGTAGATAAGATCGCTCATCAACGGATGTTGTGTAATTCTGGTAAGATGTTCTTCTAGATCATCCCAATATTTGTCAAGCTCTTCCCCTTTTAATTGAGCGTTATCCCCGGTTGGATTTGTAAACTCGCCAAGCAACTCAATGAATTCCCGCTCTGTGTAATCTTCTATTTCATCTTTAAAATTATACATTTAACTATCTCCTGTAATAAATTTCATCATGCAAATGAGGTGTGCCCTCCTTAAATTATCAATATCGTAAATTCCGCCACTATATTCAATCGCAACACGATGATACATGTGGAATTTTTTAACGATTTCTTTAGTGCCATAATGCCAACCTTCAAGTGGTGCTTTTGCGATTAATCCTTGTTTTATACGTGTTTGATTACCGCTTGAAAACTGCGCTATCAACTCCGGATACTGACTCACCTCCAGCCAAAGGGTATCGGTGAAAGCGGGAAATTGATAAAATAACCTAATGAAATTTCAGTATTTTACCTGTTTTTTAAGAGCAATCACATTATTATTTTATGTCATTAATATCATCGCATTAGCCAGATGCGATGATGTTCCATATATAGTTTTATTATCTACTTTATTTAGAGTCTTTAAACAAGGGTAACCCCTGTGAACGCCGCCATTCTTTGACAATTTTCAGGATGTTTTCAGGCTTATCATCTCCTTGACTTTTAGGGTAGAAAATTAGATCGCTCCCTGACGGATGCTGTGTAATTTCAATAAAATGATCTACTAATGAATCCCAGTACATTTCTAGCTCCTTACCTTTTAAGGATTTTCCATCTTTCATAGATGATCTCAATCCGCCTAAAAAATTAAGAAATTCATCCTCGGTATAATCCTGGAGCTTTTCTTTAAACATATTTATCTCCTGTAGTGAATCTCATCGTGTAGTCTGGGGGTAACAATTCGTAAATTATCAATATCGTATACGCTGCCGCCATATTCAACTGCAACACGATGATGTATCTGGAATTTTTTAACTATTTCTTTAGGGCCATAATACCAACCGTCAATAGGTGCTTTTGCGGTTAATCCTTGTTTTATACGTGTTTGGTTACCACTTGAAAACTGCGCTATCAACTCCGGATCCTGACTCACCTCCAGCCACAGCGCCTCGCGAAACTCATCAAAGGTTTTAAACTCCCGTCCGCGCAATTTATCAGCAATATGCGCCTGGATTGGTGCGCCGTTGCCGTTATTGGATACCGACATATCCAGCCAGCGAGTTCCTGGTGAAAGCAGGACGCCGCGCCCTGTTACAACACCAGGCAGCTTTCGCGGATCCTCCTTCAGGTAAACATAGATAGGCTTAATACCGGATCCCGCCGGAAAAACCAGAATACAATCGTTGAATTCTTTCGGATCAGGAACCGGGAATGGCGGCGTGGTATAGGTATCTGTACCGTCCGGAATCGGCGTCACCAGAATGGTGGGCTGATCCAGCGGCGGCCTGTCGTTACCGGTATGGCCCGGAACATACCCATGTTCCGGATTTTCCGGCGTCCAGGTAATCAGGGGGCCATCGACATCGTGAGCGGGGGTAAATTCATAACGCTGCGTCTGCTCGTTCCACTGCATGTTCGCCACGCGGACGTTTTCATACGGCGTACCTTCACCCGTATGAACACCATACACCTGAGGCTTGCCGTGAATGTCAGTTCCCCAGAAAAAACGTACCCGGGTGGTGGCGGTACTGCCTGCTAGTGCTTTCTGCCGCAGTTCTTCCTCATACCAGAACTCATCACGTCCGGGCACGCGAGCACTGCCCTCGCCCGCAGAGGGAATATACAAAGCAGATGCCAACGCACCGATGTAAGAGCCGCAGGTTGCACTGAGTATGCCACTGAGCGACCATTTTCCCCATATTTGAGCCGCCAACACACTACCCGGAAACAGTAGCATGGTTTGAGCTTCTGCGGGTTGCCCAACATCGTTAGCCTCCGGATGGTGGTATCCACAGCAGTCATCAACCACTGGCAGAGCAAAAATCGCTACTTGCCCGAAGTTTTCAGCGGGTTCTTCTGCCGTTCCGGCATCTGTACATCCCTTCTCCTTCAGACAGGATTTGGCATAGACCGGTTTAACCGCTGGTGGAGAGAGTGGAAGGTTAACAACTGGTAGCGGCTCAGGGTTAAGATTACTGGCAGGTGGGTTTTTAGGTGGAATAAATAAGCTATTATAGCCAGCAGGAAAGGCCAACCAGTCAAATTCCGTATTGGCTATGAGATGTTTGCATAATATGTAGTCATAATTAACATTTACACATTCGGTAGGAAGATTATTGTCAGAAATGTTTACATGAATAGCAGTTAATGAAGCATTTCTTAGCTGAATATAATAATACCGTTCCCAGTGCCTGCTTTTATTTATACGATACAAATCGATTTCAATAAATAACCGCTCATTCTGATTGATGGCATTAGACAGTAGCGGTGAGCTTTTATCAATGAGTTTGCAAAATTGTAGCCCCTGTAGATTAACGCCTTTACCAGTACTGGTAATGGCGTTGGTGAGTGCAAAGGCAAAAATTTCATCTTCATGGCCAACCTGCCAGCGATTACCAACCGACGCATACGTCCCACAGCCTGAAGAAATATCGCCCTGCTTCTCACCGATTATTCTCAGGTAAACAATATCGCCCACTTTATTTCATTCCCGTTTATCCTTAACTTTTTTGCATTAAATAGAAAACTTATTTCTCGATCAATAAGAAACGCTTTTAATGAAAAATTATTTCAATTACTTAACGTTTTCACTTAGCTCGCAATATTATATTTAAATACTCGCGTTACAACCCCATTGTATTATTAACATCTATTTATTCTTATATGACCTTTTGTAAGATTATTGTGCTGGTGGCTAAGGCATGGTGTTCAGCAGGCAGACAAATCCGACATATAGCTAGTTAAAACAGTATGTTATCAGACTTAAAGTATCTATTAAATGTGATGAAAAACTTACAATTGCTTTTTTTTTATCCAGAAAATCAACACATCTACATAAAGCAGGTGCATTCTCGCGCATATACCATTATCTTGTGATAGTTGAAAGTACTATCATCATAATTCAGTTACATAAAATGTAAAGAAACCAATACAACAAACGGAATTACAAAATTACACACGCATTGCTGCGTAGTTCAAAAAAACAACACAACACGAGGTTTCATAATGGAAGGTCAACAGCACGGCGAGCAGCTAAAGCGCGGCCTTAAAAACCGCCATATTCAGCTTATCGCGCTAGGTGGCGCGATAGGGACAGGGCTATTCCTGGGTAGCGCCTCCGTAATACAGTCCGCAGGGCCAGGGATTATCCTGGGTTACGCCATTGCTGGTTTTATCGCCTTTCTGATCATGCGTCAGCTAGGTGAAATGGTGGTCGAAGAACCTGTCGCAGGCTCCTTTAGCCACTTTGCTTATAAATACTGGGGCAGTTTTGCCGGTTTCGCCTCTGGCTGGAACTACTGGGTACTGTACGTTTTAGTTGCCATGGCAGAGCTGACTGCCGTGGGTAAATACATTCAGTTCTGGTATCCGGAAATCCCAACCTGGGTTTCTGCCGCCGTGTTCTTTGTGGTGATCAACGCCATCAACCTGACAAACGTAAAAGTGTTTGGCGAGATGGAGTTCTGGTTTGCCATTATCAAAGTTATCGCGGTGGTAGCGATGATCATCTTCGGCGCCTGGCTGCTATTCAGCGGCAACGGCGGCCCGCAGGCGAGCGTTAGCAACCTGTGGGATCAGGGTGGTTTCCTGCCACACGGCTTCACCGGTCTGGTGATGATGATGGCGATTATCATGTTCTCTTTCGGTGGTCTGGAACTGGTGGGGATCACCGCAGCAGAAGCTGATAACCCGGAGCAAAGTATCCCGAAAGCAACTAACCAGGTTATCTACCGCATCCTGATTTTCTATATTGGCTCGTTAGCCGTTCTGCTCTCACTAATGCCGTGGACCCGCGTTACCGCCGATACCAGTCCGTTTGTGCTGATCTTCCACGAGTTAGGCGATACCTTTGTAGCGAATGCGCTGAATATCGTGGTACTGACTGCTGCGCTCTCCGTGTACAACAGCTGCGTATATTGCAACAGCCGTATGCTGTTCGGTCTGGCACAACAAGGGAACGCGCCAAAAGCGCTGGCGTCTGTCGATAAACGCGGCGTACCGGTTAACACTATTCTGGTGTCTGCGCTGGTTACGGCATTGTGCGTACTGATTAACTACCTTGCCCCAGAGTCCGCTTTCGGACTGTTAATGGCGCTGGTGGTATCTGCACTGGTCATCAACTGGGCGATGATCAGTCTGGCGCATATGAAATTCCGTCGTGCCAAACAAGAACAAGGCGTGGTAACTCGCTTCCCTGCCCTGCTTTATCCGCTGGGTAACTGGATCTGCCTGCTGTTTATGGCGGCGGTACTGGTGATTATGCTGATGACCCCAGGAATGGCGATTTCGGTATACCTGATCCCGGTATGGCTGATCGTGTTAGGTATCGGCTATCTGTTTAAAGAGAAAACCGCCAAAGCCGTAAAAGCGCATTAATCTCTCTACGCCCTCACCCGTGCAGGGTGAGGGCAATAATCTTTACACCAACGCCCCGTAAATCGTCAGTAGCGCAATTACCACCACGACCACGAACGAGGTTTTCTTCGCCATTGAAACCGCTGCCTTTGGCGTCTCCACCTTATCGACATGCGGTTCACGCGCCAGAGAGAACTGTGCCAGACGCGTTAATACCTGATATTGCGAAGTATGGAAATCACCCAGCGAAGCAAACCAGGCCGGTAACGCTTTCTCACCATGACCGATCAAGGCATATACCACACCCGCAAGACGAACCGGCACCCAATCCAGTACATGAAGCACGCCATCAATGCCGGACTGTAAACGATGATGCGGCGTCTGGTATCGCGCCAGCCAGTATTGCCATGCACGCAAAAACGCATACCCCATCAGCGTAACGGGTCCCCAGGTTCCCCCCACAATCAGCCAGAACAGCGGAGCAAGATAAAAACGAAAGTTAATCCACAGCAATGCATTTTGCAGCTCACGCAAATACTCACGTTCATCGCAGCCTGCCGGGACGCCGTGAATCATGGTGAGTTCGCCAGCCATCGTGGCACGGGCATGGCTATCATTACGTGAAGCAGCTGTCAGATAAGCATGATAATGAAGACGAACTTTACCTGCGCCAATACACAGCAAACCAATCAGCAGCCACACCAGCAGCGTGGGAACGTTGAACAATACTCCCTGCAATGCGCGTAACAGTAAAAAAGTCACGCCCATCGCAATAATGGTCATGCCTAATGTGCGCCCGAGAGAAAAATGTTTCACCCGCCGAAAGAACGCTTCAAGACGATGATCAAGCTGCCAGTGCTCGCCCAACTTAAACAGGCGCTCGAAAATTAACACCAGTAAGGTTGTAAATAGCGTCATGTTGTCTCCTTGCTGACCAGTGCACGAAACCGTGCCCAATCAAATGCAGGGCCGGGATCGGTTTTCCGATCCGGCGCAATATCACAATGGCCCGTCATGTTATTAGCGATATCTGGATAGCGATCAATCAGTGCCCGCGTAACCGCCGCAAGCTGTTGATACTGCGCATCGGTATACGCCAGCGTATCGGTGCCTTCCAGCTCAATCCCAATAGAAAAATCATTGCAGCGTTCACGCCCCTGATACTGAGAGACTCCCGCATGCCAGGCACGTTTATCGAAAGGAACATACTGGACTATTTCACCATCGCGGCGAATCAAACAGTGAGCGGAGACGCGCAAATGGGCGATCTCAGCAAAGAAAGAATGTGCCTGCGGATCAATAGTTCCAGTGAATAATGCGTCGATCCACGGACCGCCAAACTCGCCTGGCGGCAGGCTAATATTGTGCACCACCAGCAGGGTGGGTGTTTCGTCATCCGGGCGGCAATCGTAATGTGGTGAGGGAACGCGGCGCGCGCCAACCAGCCACCCCTGTTCTAACAACATGCAGGATCTCCTTATATGTGGTGCTAATACCCGGTTCAGAGTAGCATGTTTCTACCTTATGATTCGTTAGCTATCTGGAGTTTTAACATGCCGCCTCGCCGCTATAACCCTGACACCCGACGTGACGAGCTGCTGGAACGCATTAATCTCGATATCCCCGGCGCGGTGGCCCAGGCGCTACGGGAAGATTTAGGCGGAACAGTCGATGCCAACAATGACATTACGGCAAAACTTTTACCGGAAAACTCTCGCTCTCATGCCACAGTGATCACCCGCGAGAATGGCGTATTTTGCGGCAAACGCTGGGTTGAAGAGGTGTTTATTCAACTGGCAGGCGACGATGTCACCATTATCTGGCATGTGGATGACGGCGATGTCATCAACGCCAATCAACCCTTGTTCGAACTTGAAGGCCCATCTCGCGTGCTGTTAACGGGCGAACGCACTGCGCTTAATTTTGTGCAAACTCTTTCAGGAGTTGCCAGTAAGGTACGCCACTATGTCGAATTACTGGAAGGCACCAACACGCAACTGTTGGATACGCGTAAAACCTTGCCCGGCCTGCGTTCAGCTCTGAAATACGCGGTACTTTGCGGCGGCGGAGCGAATCACCGCCTGGGGCTTTCTGATGCCTTCCTGATCAAAGAAAACCATATTATTGCCTCCGGCTCAGTGCGGCAGGCGGTCGAAAAAGCATCCTGGTTGCACCCGGATGCGCCAGTAGAAGTCGAAGTAGAGAATCTGGAAGAACTTGATGAAGCTCTGAAAGCAGGTGCCGATATCATCATGCTGGATAACTTCGAAACAGAACAGATGCGCGAAGCCGTCAAACGCACCAACGGCAAGGCGCTACTGGAAGTGTCTGGCAACGTCACTGACAAAACACTGCGCGAATTTGCCGAAACGGGCGTGGACTTTATCTCCGTTGGTGCGCTAACTAAACACGTACAGGCACTCGACCTTTCAATGCGTTTTCGCTAATTGCTAACAGATTTATCCGCTCCATCGCGGGCGGATAAATCTCCCCTTCCCCAACTTTCTTCGTAACGCCTCGCAAATTTCTTGTCTTTCGCTGCAACGAAATAAAAAACCTCGGAAGCTGCTTTCCCGTTTCGTTTTTTGCCCCTCGCTTGTGCTGATGGCGTTTGCCAAAGTAGCGCCAACCAAATCAAGGAGCGAAACAGATGGACAAGCAACGCGGTTTTACACTTATCGAACTGATGGTGGTTATTGGCATCATTGCCATTTTAAGCGCCATTGGTATTCCCGCTTATCAAAACTACCTGCGCAAAGCCGCACTCACCGACATGCTACAAACCTTTGTGCCTTACCGTACCGCCGTAGAGTTGTGCGCGCTGGAACATGGTGGATTAAATACCTGCGACGGTGGCAGCAATGGCATTCCCTCGCCTACCACCACCCGCTATGTTTCAGCCATGAGTGTGGCAAAGGGCGTGGTGTCGCTGACCGGGCAAGAAAGTCTCAATGGACTAAGCGTCGTCATGACGCCGGGTTGGGATAACGCAAACGGCGTCACCGGTTGGACGCGCAACTGCAATATTCAAAGTGACAGCGCATTGCAGCAAGCCTGCGAAGATGTCTTCCGCTTTGATGACGCCAACTAAGGAGCGGCAATGAATATTCCACAGCTCACCGCCCTGTGTCTGCGTTATCAGGGAGTCTTGCTGGATGCCAGCGAAGAGGTGGTTCATGTTGCGGTAGTCGATGCACCTTCGCATGAGCTACTGGACGCATTGCATTTCGCTACCACCAAACGTATTGAGATCACCTGCTGGACACGCCAACAAATGGAAGGTCACGCCAGTCGCACACAACAGACATTGCCCGTAGCTGTTCAGGAGAAGCATCAGCCCAAAGCAGAGTTGCTGACTCGAACGTTACAATCTGCGCTGGAACAACGCGCGTCTGATATTCATATCGAACCAGCGGACAATGCCTACCGCATCCGCTTGCGTATCGACGGCGTATTGCATCCTTTACCGGACGTTTCACCGGATGCCGGAGTCGCATTAACCGCCAGATTAAAAGTGCTGGGAAACCTGGATATTGCGGAACATCGCCTGCCGCAGGACGGGCAATTCACTGTCGAACTGGCAGGAAACGCCGTCTCATTTCGTATTGCGACCTTAGCATGTCGGGGTGGTGAAAAGGTGGTATTAAGGTTGTTACAGCAGGTGAACCAGGCACTGGATGTTAACACGCTTGGAATGCAGCCGTCACAACTGGTGGACTTTGCTCATGCCTTGCAACAACCACAGGGACTGGTGCTGGTAACTGGCCCTACAGGCAGCGGCAAAACGGTCACGCTTTATAGTGCCCTGCAAATGCTGAATACCGC
>OHAQ01000587.1_pt1 | contig 28734 bp, 24 predicted proteins | sample 1577111 | NCBI WGS metagenome assembly OHAQ01 (sample SAMEA3541549, study PRJEB24748) | human gut metagenome | biome: human gut; feature: human-associated habitat; material: faeces | place: China | collected 2012 | reverse complement strand
GTGCTCGAAAGCTTAGGTTCGATTAAACGTGCGGGTGCGGATCTGATTTTCAGCTACTTTGCGCTGGATTTGGCTGAGAAGAAGATTCTGCGTTAATGATCATTATGCCGGGTTATCCAACCCGGCATTTCCCCCTTACCCCGCCCGATAAAACGGAATATCCCCAAGAATCGTCGCCCGATACATAATCCGCCGCTGTGGCAGGTAATCCGCATTGGCATAGTGCTGAGTCACGCGGTTATCCCAAATCGCAATATCATTCGGTTGCCAGCGCCAGCGCACCTGAAACTCCGGTTTAGTGATATGGGCAAACAAAAAACCTAACAAGGCTTCGCTCTCTTTCTCGCTGACATCAACAATTCGTGTGGTAAAACCTTCGTTCACAAACAGCGCCTGTTTACCGGTCACCGGATGCGTTCGCACCACCGGATGTAGCAACGGTGGATTTTTCGCGACCGCCTCACGCCAGCGTTGATGCTCAGCCTCGGTTTTGCGGTACTTGTATTCCGGGAACGATTTACGGAAATCATGCTCCGCACGCAACCCGCTCAACAGCTGGCGGAAGGGAACAGAGAGCGCCTCATATGCGGCAATACCACTGGCCCAGAGCGTATCGCCGCCGGTCGAGGGTAACTCTTTCGCCGCCAGAATCGCCCCTGCGGGTGGCGTTTGAATAAATGTCACATCGGTGTGCCAGTTGTCGTTATCCGGCGGATTATCGTTATGGGTATCCAGGACGATGATCTCGTCAACCCCTTCAGCATGAGGGTAAACAGGGTGAATATGCAGCTCGCCAAAACGCTGGGCCAGCGCGCGTTGCTGCTGCGGCGTAATAGCTTGATCGCGCAGAAACACCACATGATGGCGCAGCACCGCATGGTAAAGCTGTTCAAACTGATTATCGCTTAACGGGCGCGTTAAGTCGGCCCCCGTAATTTGTGCGCCAATATACGGCCCCAGCGGGGTAATGCTCAGACGTTCACTCATTGTACTTCTCCATGCCAGGGCGTCAGGCGGCGCTGTAACGCGCGCAGACCCAGTTCTAAAAGAAAGGCGATAATCGCAATCACCGCGATCCCCGCCAGCACCACGTCAGTCGCGAGAAATTCACCCGCTGACTGAACCATAAATCCTAAACCGCGCGTTGCGGCAATCAGCTCCGCCGCCACCAGCGTAGACCAGCCCACACCCAGACCAATGCGTAATCCGGTGAGGATTTCCGGCAGCGCGCCGGGCAAAATGACAAACCACAGCACCTGCGCACGGCTGGCACCCAGCGACTGGGCGGCACGAATGCGAACCTGCTGCGCGCTTTTCACCCCCGCCAGCGCCGACATCGCCACCGGCGCAAAAATCGCTAGATAGATCAGTAAGATCTTCGAGGTTTCGCCAATACCAAACCAGATCACCATCAGCGGCAAATAAGCCAGCGGCGGCACCGGACGATAAAGCTCGATTATCGGATCCAGAATGCCGCGCACCGTCGGGCTTAGCCCCATGGCGATCCCGACCGGAATACCGATCAACACCGCCGCGAGTAGCGCCAGCACAATGCGCGTCAGGCTGGCTGCCAGATGCTGCCACAGCGTGGCGTCCATAAATCCCTGCGGCCCGGCAATGGTGAGCAGTTTTGCCAGTACCTGTTGCGGTGGCGGCAAAAACAGCGGGCTAATCAGTTGCAGCGCCGCGACTACCCACCATACAGTGAGTAAAATCGCTAACGTGCCAATGCTTAAGGTCACCTGACGCGAGAGCGGCCAGCGCCATTTCAGCCGATGCGAATGCAGTTTTTCATTAATGAGCACACTCATGAGAACGCCTCCCGTTGCTCAAATACGCGGCTTAAAACATATTCGCGCATGGCGATGAATTGTGGATCGGACTTGATGCTGCGGCTCGACTCTCCCGCAACAAAGCGGCGGGCGAAGTTGAGCGGCAGCCGCTCCAGCACGCGGCCTGGGCCGGGTGAAAGCAGAACCAGTTCAGTCGCCATAAACACCGCTTCTTCTATATCGTGGGTAATCAACAGCACCTGCTTTCCCGTCTCCTGCCAGAGTTTCAGCAGCAGGGTTTGTATCTGGTCGCGGGTGAAGGCGTCCAGCGCACCAAACGGTTCGTCGAGTAATAACAGCTGGGGATTTGCCGCCAACGCGCGGGCAATCCCCACCCGCTGACGTTGACCACCGGAAAGCTGCCAGATGTAGCGTTTTTCTGCGCCTTCCAGCCCGACTTTTTTCACCATCTGGTGTGCGATTTCCAGTCGCTGCATTTTCTCTACACCTGCCAGTTGCAGGCCGAACGCCACGTTGTCCTGTACATTGCCCACGGTAACAACCCTTCATTCTGAAAAACTACGCCACGCTCTGCTCCCGGTCCCTGAATACCCTTACCCGCCAGTTGAATGCTGCCATGCTGATAAGGCACAAAACCAGCAATCAAATTCAGCAACGTAGTTTTGCCGCAGCCAGACGGCCCCAGAACTACCAGAAGCTCGCCGCTTTCCAGCGTCAGGTTGATATCTTCCAGTGCCGGTTTGCCGCCATAATCGGCGTAAAGATGAGAAATTTGCAGCATCTGCGCCTCCTTTTATTGCACGAAGCGCGAGGTAACGTACTGGCTGTAATCATTCGCTACAGCCGGGACTTTGCCCTGCTCTTTCAAAAACTGCGCGGTGTCGATGATCGCTTTGTTCACCGGTCCGGTCAGTTCTGCCGTTTGCTGCTGCGGCGTCAGATAGGTATTCCCCTTCACCAGCCCCGGAATGTCACCTTCCGGCACGCCGCTTAACCGCGCCAGTTTGCTGATGTTTTCCGGCTGTTTCAGCCACGCGTCTGGGTTAGCAATGTACGGTTGCTGAGCATCGATGGCGCTTTTAGCGAACGCTTTCACGACCTCAGGATGTTTCTCGGCAAAATCTTTCCGCACGACCCAGACGTCCAGTGTCGGCGCGCCCCACTGCCCGACCTGTTCAGAATCGGTCAGCACCTTGCCATCTTTTTCCAGGGCGTTAACCGCCGGTGCCCAGACATAAGCACCATCAATATCTCCCCGCTGCCATGCGGCGATAATCGCGGGCGGCTGCAGGTTCACAATCTCAACTTGCCCAGGTTTAATACCCCAGTGTTTCAGCGCCGCCAGCAAGCTGTAGTGGGTGGTGGAGATAAACGGTACGGCGATGCGTTTACCAATCAAGTCTTCCGGTTTACTGATAGTTTTCTTTACCACCAGCGCTTCGGAGTTACCCAGTTTTGACGCCAGCAAGAAGACTTCAATCGGCACCTGTTGGCTGGTTGCAACCGCTAACGGGCTGGAACCGAGGTTGCCGATTTGCACGTCGCCCGAAGCCAGCGCCCGCACGATGCTGGCTCCACTGTCAAACTTACGCCAGTCCACGGTTGCTCCGCTTTCTTTAGCAAAGGTGTTGTCGGCCTGAGCCACTTTCGCCGGTTCGGCGGAGGTTTGATACGCCACGGTGACGTTCACCGCTTGCGCCTGAAAAGCGATAAATGCCAGTGCGGCAAGAAATGTGTTACGCGATGAAATTGCCATGATTGTCTGCTCCCCCGTCTTGTTATGGGAGCAGTATTCAGGAATAAAAACATTCATTAAAAGAATTAGTCGTTATCGTACAGATGATTTTATTCTTAGCAAAAAAGCGGCAAAGGAAAGATTAAATATGCAATTACGCCCACTCTGATAACTCAGTAAATTACTGCACTTCATTTTATTAATGCATAAACAAGCAGGTTCTAATGTCTGTTATTTTATTAACAGCAACACATATAATGAAACCATTATATTCACATTGCATATATAAATGTATCATTCTCAATCAACCACATAATGTATTCACATAATGTATATAATCAATATTTGTGCATAGAACATATTTTTAATATGCAATTAATTGACAAACTAAATCACATTTAAATACAATATATAAAACAAAATAACCATACAAACCAAACACACAAACACTTAACATATGAACTACATAAAAGATTACACACTCTTATCCCCGTACCTGACAGCCCCTTGTTTTTCAGCTATCAGCTATTTTTAACACTTAAAAATTAGCATCTGTCTGCGTCAGAGGTTACGTCTCTGGGGGCGTCGTTGTGCTTGTAGTATAATAAATAAAATGGAGTGTCATAAAGTGGATAAGGTTTTAGATTCAGCGATCCTTTCTTCGGCAAATAAAAGAAAGGGTATCCTTGCCATTGGCGCGCATCCTGACGATATAGAATTAGGCTGTGGCGCATCGCTAGCTCGCCTTGCGCAAAAAGGAATTTATATTGCTACCGTGGTGATGACTACCGGTAATTCTGGCGTAGATGGAATAATCGATCGCCACGAAGAATCACGCAACGCTCTAAAGATATTAGGGTGCCACCAAACTATTCATCTTAATTTTGCTGACACCCGCGCTCATTTACAGCTCAATGATATGATTTCTGCCCTGGAAAACATCATAAAAAATCAAATTCCCTCTGATGTTGAAATTATACGTGTATATACCATGCATGATGCTGACCGCCATCAGGATCATCTTGCAGTCTATCAAGCCTCAATGGTTGCCTGTCGCGCTATTCCGCAAATTCTCGGCTATGAAACACCAAGTACCTGGCTTTCATTTATGCCTCAGGTTTTTGAATCCGTGAAAGAAGAATATTTTTCTCTTAAACTGACTGCGTTAAAAAAACATAAAAGTCAGAGCCAGCGAGATTATATGCGCCCGGAGCGTCTGCGTGCAGTTGCTCAATTTCGCGGGCAACAGGTCAATAGCGATCTGGGTGAAGGTTTTGTTATTCATAAAATGATTCTTTGAGCAAATTGCATGAAAACCTGGATCTTTATATGTATGGCCGTAGCAATATTGCTATGGTTTCTGAGTACGTTAAGGCGTAAGCCCAGCCAAAAGAAAGGCTGTATTGACGCCATTATACCTGCTTATAACGAAGGCCCGTGTCTGGCGCAGTCACTGGATAATCTGCTGCGTAACCCTTATTTTTGCCGGGTAATTTGCGTTAACGACGGCTCCACGGACAATACCGAAGCGGTCATGGCGGAAGTCAAACGCAAATGGGGCGACCGCTTTGTTGCCGTCACGCAAAAAAATACCGGTAAAGGTGGTGCGCTGATGAATGGCCTCAATTACGCCACCTGCGATCAGGTTTTTTTAAGTGATGCCGACACCTATGTTCCGCCCGATCAAGACGGAATGGGCTATATGCTGGCGGAAATTGAGCGTGGCGCTGATGCCGTAGGCGGCATTCCCTCTACTGCGTTGAAAGGCGCGGGTCTGTTACCACACATCCGCGCGACCGTAAAGTTGCCGATGATTGTTATGAAGCGCACGCTACAGCAGCTTCTGGGCGGCGCACCGTTTATCATCAGCGGTGCCTGCGGGATGTTCCGTACTGATGTATTGCGTAAGTTCGGTTTCTCGGATCGTACTAAAGTCGAAGACCTTGATCTCACCTGGACATTGGTGGCAAACGGCTACCGTATTCGGCAGGCGAATCGCTGCATCGTATACCCACAGGAATGTAACAGTCCGCGTGAGGAGTGGCGCCGCTGGCGGCGTTGGATTGTGGGCTACGCGGTCTGTATGCGCCTGCATAAAAGACTTTTATTTAGCCGCTTCGGTATCTTCAGTATATTTCCTATGCTGTTGGTTGTGCTTTATGGCGTTGGTATTTATCTCACTACCTGGTTTAATGAATTCATCACCACCGGGCCACATGGTGTGGTGTTGGCAATGTTCCCGCTTATCTGGGTCGGCGTAGTTTGTGTTATTGGTGCATTTAGCGCCTGGTTTCATCGTTGCTGGTTGTTGGTGCCTTTAGCACCGCTTTCCGTTGTGTATGTATTATTAGCTTATGCCATCTGGATTATTTATGGACTTATTGCCTTTTTTACTGGACGCGAACCTCAGCGCGACAAACCCACCCGCTATTCCGCACTGGTGGAAGCGTCAACCGCTTATTCCCACCCTTCTGTCACAGGAACTGAAAAACTATCTGAAGCTTAATGTTAAAGAGAAAAATATTCAGATTGCAGACCAGGTGATTATTGATGAAAGTGCCGGTGAGGTTGTTATCGGCGCGAATACCCGTATTTGCCACGGTGCCGTTATTCAGGGTCCGGTAGTGATTGGCACAAACTGCCTGATAGGTAATTATGCGTTTATTCGTCCTGGCACAATAATCAGCAATGGCGTAAAAATTGGTTTTGCCACCGAAATTAAAAATGCGGTTATTGAAGCGGAAGCAACGATTGGTCCGCAATGCTTTATTGCCGACTCGGTAGTTGCAAACCAGGCATATTTGGGCGCACAAGTACGAACCAGTAATCATCGTCTGGATGAACAGCCCGTGTCTGTTCGAACTCCAGATGGAATTATCGCTACCGGATGCGATAAATTAGGTTGTTATATCGGGCAGCGTTCACGCCTTGGCGTACAAGTTATTATTTTGCCTGGGCGAATTATTTCCCCGAACACGCAGCTTGGCCCGCGCGTGATTGTAGAACGTAATTTACCTACCGGAACTTATTCACTCCGACAAGAACTTATCCGTACAGGAGATTAAAATGATAAAACGGACGTTATTAGCGGCGGCAATTTTTAGCGCATTACCCGTTTATGCCGGGTTAACTTCCATTACCGCGGGCTACGATTTTACCGATTATTCTGGCGATCATGGCAACCGTAATTTAGCGTATGCTGAACTGGTGGCGAAAGTTGAAAACGCAACGCTGCTTTTTAATCTTTCCCAGGGGCGTCGTGATTATGAAACTGAACATTTCAATGCCACTCGCGGCCAGGGTGCAGTCTGGTACAAATGGAATAACTGGCTGACAACCCGAACGGGTATTGCCTTTGCGGATAATACGCCGGTCTTTGCCCGCCAGGATTTTCGTCAGGATATTAACCTGGCCCTGTTGCCAAAAACGCTTTTCACGACCGGTTATCGCTACACTAAATATTACGATGATGTCGAAGTCGATGCCTGGCAAGGTGGCATATCACTCTATACTGGCCCGGTGATCACCAGCTATCGCTATACCCATTATGACTCCAGCGATGCAGGTGGTAGTTACAGCAATATGATTTCCGTGCGTCTGAATGACCCGCGCGCACTGGTTACACGCAACTATGGCTAAGCCGCGGAACAGGTGCTTACACCTACGACTGGACGCCAGAAACACGCTACGGCAGCATGAAGAGCATCAGTTTGCAACGTATTCAACCGCTGACTGAGCAACTTAATCTCGGGTTGACGGCAGGTAAAGTGTGGTACGACACCCCAACCGATGATTATAACGGTCTGCAACTTGCAGCCCATCTGACCTGGAAATTCTGATTCCTTCTGCCGCCCGCTATCCGGGGCGGCCTTCCCTGCCGATTAGCCCCTATCCCCTTTCCTCTTTGTTTTCCGACTACATTCACCGGATAAATTTTATTCTCCAGTGTTATATACTATAGGGGGGTATGCATTGACATATAGCATACCCCCCTATAGTATATTGCGTGCAGATGATGAGGTGCGAAATGCCCAGTACTCCGGAAGAGAAGAAAAAGGTCCTTACTCGAGTTCGTCGTATTCGGGGGCAGATTGATGCTCTGGAACGGTCGCTGGAGGGTGATGCCGAATGCCGTGCCATACTCCAACAGATCGCTGCCGTTCGGGGCGCGGCTAACGGACTGATGGCAGAAGTGCTTGAAAGCCATATCCGGGAAACGTTTGACCGAAATGACTGCTACAGCCGCGAAGTCAGCCAATCCGTTGACGACACTATTGAACTGGTTCGTGCCTATCTTAAATAGCTGAATCTATTACCATATTGAGGAAGAGCGAGAGATGAAATCACGTGCTGCCGTTGCATTTGCTCCCGGTAAACCGCTGGAAATCGTTGAAATTGACGTTGCACCACCGAAAAAAGGTGAAGTGCTGATTAAAGTCACCCATACCGGTGTTTGCCATACCGACGCATTTACCCTCTCCGGCGATGACCCGGAAGGTGTCTTCCCGGTGGTTCTCGGTCACGAAGGGGCCGGGGTTGTTGTTGAAGTCGGTGAAGGCGTAACCAGCGTCAAACCTGGCGACCATGTGATCCCGCTTTACACCGCAGAGTGCGGCGAGTGTGAGTTCTGTCGTTCTGGCAAAACCAACCTGTGTGTCGCGGTTCGCGAAACGCAGGGCAAAGGCTTGATGCCAGACGGCACCACCCGTTTTTCTTACAACGGGCAGCCGCTTTATCACTACATGGGATGCTCAACATTCAGTGAATACACCGTGGTAGCGGAAGTGTCTCTGGCCAAAATTAATCCAGAAGCAAACCATGAACACGTCTGCCTGCTGGGCTGTGGCGTGACCACCGGTATTGGCGCGGTACACAACACAGCTAAAGTCCAGCCAGGTGATTCTGTTGCCGTGTTTGGTCTTGGCGCGATTGGTCTGGCAGTGGTTCAGGGCGCGCGTCAGGCGAAAGCGGGACGGATTATCGCTATCGATACCAACCCGAAGAAATTCGAACTGGCGCGTCGCTTCGGTGCCACCGACTGCATTAACCCGAATGACTACGACAAACCAATTAAAGATGTTCTGCTGGATATCAACAAATGGGGTATCGACCATACCTTTGAATGCATCGGTAATGTCAACGTGATGCGTGCAGCGCTGGAAAGCGCGCACCGCGGCTGGGGTCAGTCGGTGATCATCGGGGTAGCAGGCTCCGGTCAGGAAATATCCACCCGTCCATTCCAGTTGGTCACCGGTCGCGTATGGAAAGGTTCCGCGTTTGGCGGCGTGAAAGGTCGTTCCCAGTTACCGGGTATGGTTGAAGATGCGATGAAAGGTGATATCGATCTGGAACCGTTTGTCACGCATACCATGAGCCTGGATGAAATTAATGACGCCTTCGACCTGATGCATGAAGGTAAATCCATTCGAACCGTAATTCGTTACTGATTTCCCGCTGGTTTACCCCGTCCAGTTCAGACGGGGTTCTTAATACTCTCCCCGGGCAGCCGTCCGGGGGATTAACCGTGAGATAATGACTGATGGAACTCATTGAAAAACATGCCAGCTTTGGCGGCTGGCAAAATGTGTATCGGCATTATTCCCCATCACTGAAATGTGAAATGAATGTCGGCGTCTATCTCCCACCAAAAGCCGAGAATGAAAAATTGCCGGTGTTGTACTGGCTTTCAGGCCTGACCTGCAACGAGCAGAATTTCATTACTAAATCGGGGATGCAGCGTTACGCGGCTGAGCACAACATTATTGTTGTTGCGCCGGACACCAGTCCGCGAGGCAGTCATGTCGCAGATGCTGACCGTTACGATCTCGGGCAAGGTGCCGGGTTTTACCTGAACGCGACGCAAGCGCCGTGGAATGAACATTACAAAATGTATGACTATATCCGCAACGAGCTGCCGAATTTAGTGATGCATCATTTTCCAGCAACGGCCAGAAAGTCTATCTCAGGTCATTCTATGGGCGGGCTGGGCGCGCTGGTGCTGGCGTTACGTAACCCAGATGAATATGCCAGCGTCTCGGCGTTTTCGCCCATTGTCTCCCCATCGCAAGTACCGTGGGGACAGCAAGCCTTTGCCGCATATCTTGGTGAAAATAAAGATGCCTGGTTGGATTACGACCCGGTGAGTCTTATTTCACAAGGTCAACGCGTTGCGGAAATCATGGTTGATCAGGGATTGAGTGATGATTTTTACGCAGAACAGCTGCGGACTCCAAATCTTGAAAAGATCTGCCAGGAGATGAATATCAAGACGTTAATCCGTTATCACGAGGGTTATGATCACAGCTATTATTTTGTCTCCAGTTTTATTGGCGAGCATATTGCGTACCACGCCAATAAACTGAATATGCGTTGATAATAGTGCACGACTGCCGGATGCGGCGTAAACGCCTTATCCGGCCCACATTTCGCTCGTAAACCGTAGGCCTGATAAGACGCGAAAAGCGTCGCATCAGGCATCTGCGCACGGCTGCCGGATGCGGCGTGAACGCCTTATCCGGCCTACACTTCGCCCATAAACCGTAGGCCTGATAAGACTCGCAAAGCGTCGCATCAGGCATCTGCACACGATTTATCTATGTTTACCACATCAAATCATCAGGCACTTTGAAGTCGGCATACGGATCGTCTTCATCCTGCTCTTCGGCGCTGAGCGCGCTGTGCAACACAATACTGCTGGCATCACGCTGAGCAATTTTATCGGCAACGCTGGCGGGAATAATGGCGTATTCACCTTCGTTATTGTTATCGACCAACAAGCGGGCAATCGCCAGACGACCATTAATCAACTGCGTTTGCGTGATTTTATCGACAAAGATTTTCTTAATCAGATTGCCGTCAGTGAAGTTAAAACCAATATCGCCATTGGCAATGGTAATTCGGTTCATTTCAATGAGCTGCTTCACCTGGGCTTTATATTCTTTCGCCAACGCCGCTTGTTTTTGTTGCTCGCTAAGCTGTTTATCACGCTCAAGCTGTGCCTTTTTATTTTCTTCTACCGCCGCCCGAGCTTCACGCGCCTGAACACGCGATTTTTTCGCCGTTCTCTCCACCTTCGCCGCTTTTTTGCTGGTGACTAGTCCCGCTTTGAGCAACTGCTCTTGTAAGGTAAGTTTTGCCATCTTTGTTTCCAAACCCGCTGAATAATTTTTAGCGAGTATACCTGTAAACGCCGTAGGTGTATTGGGGGCAAGTCCCTTTCGCCCCTACTTAATAAGGCGCGTCAGGCATCGGCGCACGGCTGCATTCGTGATCTCCGGCTCATCAAAATAAACACTGCCAGGCCGGCAACAAGAATACCCGGCGCAGAAGCGGCCATTACGCCAACCGTGCCAGTGCCTAATGCCAGCATTTTCCCGGCCAGTAACGGACCGCTCATAGCCCCCAGACGCCCTACCGCCACGGCTGTTCCCACACCTGTTGCGCGGATCTGCGAACTGTAAAACAACGGTGCCAGGGCATACAAAACGCTTTGCCCACCTGTCGCAAACAACCCCGCGACGAATCCCGCCAGCAACATACCGTTAAATGACGACACCGTTCCCAGCGCCAGCAGCGAAGCTAACATGCCGCTATAAATCAGTAGCGACATGGTTACTGGACGCAGCTTATCCATCAATGCGCCCAACATTAACGTCCCGCTTGCCGCACCCATTTGTAGGGCAAACATCACCCCTGCCGCCTGCGATGGCTGGAATCCTTGCTCCACCAAAAGCAGCGGTAGCCAGTTGATCAACATGTAGACCACCAGCAGAGTGAAGAAATAACACAACCACAGCAGCAGCGTCGCGGTAGCCGTTTCTGGCGCAAATAACGCACGCAGTGGTGGCGCAGCCTGTTTTTCGCCAGCAAAAACCGCCGACTCCGGCAGCCAGCGCATTAATAGCGGCACCAGAATCAACGGCACCACACCACCTACCCAAAACACCGTTTGCCATGCTAAGTTTGCCCCCGCGAAACCCAGCGTCGCCGCCAGCGCCGCGCCAATGGGAACACCGCAATACATCAGGCTCACTGCCGTCCCACGAAAACGTGGCCCCGCGGCTTCAGACGTCAGGGCGATAAGATTCGGCAACGCCGCCCCCAGCCCGACACCGGTCATCAGTCGCGCAAAGACCAGTGAGGGGAAATCCCAGGCAATCGCCGTTGCCAGTGAGAACAAACCAAACAGCGCAACTGAGCTAATTAAAATACGCTTGCGACCATAACGGTCCGCCAGCATTCCGCCAACCAACGCGCCGGGTAGCAAACCGAGTATTCCGGCGCTGAATATCCAGCCCATTTGCATTTTATCGAGTGCGAAAGCCTGGGCGATGCCACCCGCCGCAATGCCAGCCGCCTGAAGATCCAGTCCTTCCATCAGAGCGACCAAAAAACAAAGCCCGATGGTCAGCATCAGGCGGGATGAAGATGATGAAGGGGTACGAGTCGACATAAGATGAACCTCATTGCGAGTGCAGGTGAATCGCGACTGATACATTACCAGCCGCGTAATCAGAACTATTTAATGACTGCCTACGGGCGAAATGTAGGCCGGATAAGGCGTTCACGCCGCATCCGGCAGTCGTGCTGGGATGGGCATACAAAATGCACGTTCTCGGCAGTCAATATTATTTGTTGTTGCGCAGATCCAGCGCCACGTCGACGATCATATCCTCCTGGCCGCCAACCATCCGGCGTTTGCCCAGCTCAACGAGAATATCCACCGCGCTTAAGCCATAACGCGCCGCCGCCGTTTCACAGTGACGCAGGAAGCTGGAGTAAACACCAGCGTATCCCAGCGCCAGCGTTTCGCGATCGACTCGTACCGGTCGATCCTGCAACGGACGCACCAGGTCGTCAGCGGCATCCATTAACGCATAGAGATCAGTCCCATGCTGCCAACCCAGTTTATCCGCGGCGGCAATAAATACTTCCAGCGGCGCGTTACCTGCGCCCGCGCCCATTCCCGCGAGGCTGGCGTCGATTCGGTCGCAGCCCTCTTCCACCGCCGCGATAGAGTTCGCCACGCCAAGACTCAGGTTATGGTGAGCGTGCATGCCGGTTTGCGTTTCTGGTTTCAGCACTGCGTTCAGGGCGCGGAAACGGTCACGGATATCGCTCATGTTCATCGCACCGCCAGAATCCACCACATAAATACAGGTCGCACCGTAGCCTTCCATCAGCTTTGCCTGCTTTGCGAGATTCTCCGGCGTGGTCATATGGCTCATCATCAGAAAACCAACGGTGTCCATTCCGAGCTCGCGGGCATACTGAATATGCTGGGCGGAAACATCAGCTTCGGTACAGTGCGTTGCCACACGAACCACCCGCGCGCCAGCCTGCCAGGCATTTTTCAGATCGTGAATAGTGCCGATTCCTGGCAGTAACAACGTCGCGATTTTGGCGTGCTTCACCACATCCGCCGCCGCTTCAATCCATTCAAGGTCGCTATGTGCGCCGAAACCATAGTTAAAGCTGGAACCCTGCAAACCGTCGCCGTGGGCCACTTCAATCGAATCCACGCGGGCATCATCCAGTGCTTTGGCAATCTGGCGGACATTTTCCAGCGAATACTGATGACGAATGGCGTGCATACCGTCACGCAACGTGACGTCCGAAATATAAAGTTTTTTACCGTTCATGCCGCTTCTCCTGCCTTGCGCGCCAGTGACTGGGCCATTTTTTCCGCTGTCGCCAGCGCACTGGAAGTCATAATGTCGAGGTTGCCCGCATAGGCAGACAGATAATGCGCTGCGCCTTCGACTTCCAGCCAGACCGCCGTTTTCAGCCCGGAGAACTGCCCCACGCCCGGCAAATTAACCGGTTTATCCTGCGGGATAACTTCAAACTGCACGCGCTGTTTCAGGCGATATCCCGGTACGTAAGCCTGCACCGCCTCAGCCATTTCATTGATTGAGGCTTCGATATCATCTTGTGAAGCTTCGTCGCTCAATACATACACCGTGTCACGCATCATCAACGGTGGCTCTGCTGGGTTAAGCACGATAATCGCCTTCCCTTTCGCCGCGCCGCCCACCACTTCAATGGCTCGGGAAGTGGTTTCCGTAAATTCATCGATATTGGCACGCGTGCCAGGTCCGGCAGATTTACTGGCGATAGAAGCGATAATTTCGGCGTAATGAACACGCGCCACGCGTGAAACTGCCGCCACCATTGGAATGGTGGCCTGGCCGCCGCAGGTGACCATGTTGACGTTCAGTTGATCGACGTTCTCCTCGAGGTTAACCACCGGCACGCAGTAAGGGCCGATGGCAGCAGGCGTCAGGTCAATTAAGCGAATATCCGGTTTCGCTTCGCGCAAAGCGGCATCGTTTTTCACATGCGCGCCCGCGCTGGTCGCATCAAATACAATGTCGATATCAGCAAATTCAGGCATGTTCATCAGCCCGATCACCCCTTCATGGGTGGTGGCGACGCCCATACGTCTGGCACGCGCCAGACCGTCGGACTGAGGATCAATGCCGACCATCACCGCCATCTCCAGATGCTGACCGTGACGCAAAATTTTAATCATCAGATCGGTGCCAATGTTGCCAGAACCGATAATGGCGACTTTACGCTTACTCATGACAGACTTCCTTTTGGGGCTGCGCTTGAAAATGTCGCAGCAACTGAACCTATGCCTTCAATATGGGCTTCAAAACGATCGCCCGCATTCACCGCCACCATCGGACCTAATGCCCCGGTAAGAATGATATCTCCGGCGCGCAGCGGTTCACCCAGGCTGGCCATTTTGCGTGCCAGCCAGACGGCGGCATTAAGCGGATGTCCCAGGCATTCGCTGCCGCGCCCGCTGGAAACCTCTTCGTTATTACGCGTCATCTTCATGGCGCAGTTTTTCAGGTCTAACCCCGCCGGACGTTGCGCCGGACCGCCGATGACATACACCCCACAGGAGGCGTTATCTGCCACGGTATCGACAAACTGAATCGACCAGTCGCGAATGCGGCTCCCCACCACCTCCAGCGCCGGAAGTACCCATTCAATGGCGTTATACAATTCGTCGAAGGTGATATCAGTTGCGGGTAAATCGCGGTTCAACACCAGTGCGATCTCCGCTTCAATGCGGGGTTGCAGAACACGGGAAAAAGGAATGGTTTCGTTATCGCCATAACACATGTCGGCAAATAATGTCCCGAAATCCGGTTGATCAACGCCCAGTTGTTGCTGCACTTTCGGATGTGTCAGGCCCACTTTACGCCCCACCACGCGACGCCCCTGCGCAACGTCATATTGCACATTTATGTGCTGAATGGCGTAGGCCGCTTCAGCGTTATCGATACCAATCAGATCGCGCAGCGGCGCAATCGCTTCGCCCTGCTCTGCGGCGCGGCGTAAATCCGCCGCCAGTTGCTCAAGAGTATGCTTCGTCATGACCGTTCCTTAAGCACGTGCGAGGAAATTCAGCACCAGTTGATTGAAAGCGTCGGCATGTTCCCACTGCGCCCAGTGACCACAGTCGCGGAAGATATGCAGTTCAGAACCGGCAATGCCGGACAGCAGACGCAGACCCGCATCCATCGGCACAAAGCGGTCGTTGCGCCCCCAGACAATCAGGGTTTGCGCTTTGATTTCCGCCAGACGTGGGCCAAAATCCGGGAACTGTTTCGGATTAGCTTCCAGGCTCTTAACGAAATTTTCCAGGTGATCGCGGCGCGACAGCATATTATTCAGGCGCGCTTCAAACAGGGCGTCGGTCAAATCGCTGGTATCAAAAACGAAGATATCCATCATCAGCTTCAGGTTTTCGATAGTCGGCTGACGATAAAGCTGATTCAGTCGCTTAATACCTTCGGTTGGCATCGGCGTAAACAAACTCATGCCGCCCGTACCACCGCCCATCAGCACCAGTTTGCCGACGCGCTCCGGCCAGTTAAGGGTGAACGCCACAGAACTATGGCCGCCCATCGAGTTGCCTAGCAGGTGGATTTTGGCGATATCCAGTTGATCCACCACGCTTTTCAGGATTCGCGCATTAAGATCCGATCGTGAACCACTATTAACGATCGAATCGCTCTTACCCCAACCCGGACAATCCAGCAGGATCACCCGATAGCCCGCCTTTACCAGCGGATCGATATTGCGGCTGAAGTTCGCCCAGCCAGTAGCACCCGGGCCGGAACCATGCAGCAGGACAACAGTTTCGTCGCCTTGTCCGCAGTCATTAAAATGGATGCGCAGCGTTTTACCCGCTTCTTCTACATTCAGAAAACGGCTGGTGGCGGCTTCGGTTTGTGGCTGATAACTCATCATCTTCTCCTGCATATTCAGTTCTCTGTTCTGGCGCTTAACGAGCCAAATCCGGCAATCCACTCCGGGATTGGGCGGTAATAACGCCCTTCGCTACGCCAGTTGCCAAACGCAGAAATAGCGGCAAAAGCGGCGACCCAGGTTTTGATTTCATGTGTCGACTTTCCGGCAATGGCGGAAAGCTCTTCGTTACTGACGGCATCCAGTTCCTGTATGCGTCCCTGCTCCAGCAAAGTCATGAACTGGTTATCCCAAATCGGGTTGAGCGGATGCAGCGTTCTCTGATCCTCAACAAACTTCTCAGCGGCGCTAATCACCCGCTGCTGACGCAATTCACGCTCAGTGGCGGGTAAATCTTTCCCGCTCCCCAACAGACGGTCGCGCATATGGGCATCGGCTTTCGCCAGTTCTGGCACCGGCGGCTGATGGGAAAGCCCACCGGACCCAAGGAACAGCACGCGTTTATTGAGAGTGCTGGTGAAACGTCCAATGGCTTCACCCAACATGCGGGTACGCTGGAAACCGGGCAGCGGCGTGGCGACACCGTTGATGAACACAGGCAGAACTGGCACCTTATCCAGCCCACCGAGCAGGAACTCCAGCGGCTGGGCGAACCCGTGGTCCACCTGCATACAGTAAGAAACGGCAAGATCGATTCCGCTCTTCATGACGGCATGCGCACAGGCCTCCGCCAGCTCCACAGGCACGGGCAGCTCACCTGCCGCACTGCCGAAATCACCAATTGCCGTCGCTCCAACGCCTAAACAGAACGGTGGCATCACGTCATAGAAAAAGCCGTTGTAGTGATCTGGCGCAAACAGCACCACCAGTTCAGGGGAGAAAGCCGCAATACGCTCGCGGGCGCTGGCAATCACGCCATTGACCTCATCGAGTACCTCTTGTGCCGGGTCGACATACCCCACCAGCGGCGAGTGGGAAAGACAGTGAAGATAAGCGTGCATATCAGGCTACCTTTTCGACAGAAACGTCGGCATCAGGGCGGGTCAGCGTCATCACCGACGCCAGTTTATTCAGGGTCTTGCCCAGGGTTTGCGGAATGGCGGTGGCGGCAACAAAGCGATCCGGGCGCATCACCACCAGCGAAGCATTGTGTTGCGCGAACCAGCTACGCAGGCGACCTTGCGTATCCCCCACGCGTAGTACGCCGTCGTGGTTATCCTGTGCGGTATGAATTTGCACTTCCGGCACCACCTGAATGAAGCGTGTGCCCAACGCGCGCCACTGCTGGATTTGCTCGTCGCTCATCCCCCACAGTGGATTGCATCCCCAGCCAATTACCGCGAAGTTCGCGCCGATCGCGTTATCGAGCAGCGTCACGTCGCCGTTTTCCAGCGTGACTTTCGGCTGAATAAACATCTTGCCGACCGGAGAGTGCTTCGCTTCGCCCTCACGCACCAGCGCACCGCCGTAATATTGCGGCATCGGCTTGAAGCGCATTTCGAGGAAGTAGCGTTTTACTGGCGGCAGATAATTCAACAGCCAGGAAACGCCGTCACGTAACGTACCCTGCCAGCGTTTCGGCGGAGCCAGCACGTTGCCCGCCGTCACGGACAGGTCAATCATCGCTTTGGCGTGATCGCGACGTTCTTGTTGATAGGTATCGAGCAGCGCATCGCGGGCTTTCCCCTGGATAACCAACGCCAGTTTCCATGCGAGGTTAAAGGCGTCGCGCATACCACTGTTATAGCCCTGCCCCTGCCACACCGGCATGATGTGCGCGGCATCGCCCGCCAGCAGTACGCGATCAATACGAAAACGCTGCGCCAGTCGCGCGTTGTGGGTGTAGACACGCTGGCGAATCAATTCAACATTGTCCGGATTAGGCAGCACTTTGCTTAACAGCTTGCGCATATTTTGCGGCTCACGCAGCTGTTCTTCGGTTTCTCCCGGCATCACCATAAATTCAAAGCGACGTACCGCATGAGGCAGCGCGGCAGAAACATACGGGCGCACCGGATCGCAACACAAATAGATATGCGGCGTACTTAACGGATCGTTGGCGATATCTACCACAATCCACTGATTTGGCGCAGTTTTACCTTCAAACGGCACATTCAGGGTGCGACGGACAAAACTTGCCCCACCATCACAGGCCACCAGCCACTGGGCTTTGACTATTTCCCGCTGCCCTTCTGCCGTTTTCAGGTGCACGGTCACTTCGTCATCTTGCTGGCTGAAGGCCTCCAGCTCGCGGGAAAACAGGCAGCGCACATTCGGAAAACGCGACAATCCTTCCAGCATCACCGCATCGACCTGAGGCTGAATAAAGGCGTTACGGCGCGGCCAGCCAAATTCATCGGTCATTGGCTGAATATCAGCAAAACAGCGACCTTTCGGGGTGAGAAAACGCATCGCGTGCCACGGCGTAGTGTGCGGCAGAACATTATCGACCAGGCCGACCGACTGCATGGTGCGCAGCGCCTCGTCATCAATACCAATCGCACGCGGGTAGTCGATCAACTTATCGAGTTTCTCCACCACCAGCACGTCAATGCCCATCTGGCCGAGATAGTTCGCCATCATCAGCCCGACCGGACCGGCACCAGCGATCGCCACCTGAACGCTATGGTTAACAGCAGGCTGGATGTCAGGGTGTTGTATTGCCATTTCAGTACCTCACGACTCGGACAAAATGCCGTTGCGCGCACAGTACAGCGCAACTTATTTTGTTAAAAACATGTAAATGATTTTTTTATTGTGCGCTCAGTATAGGAAGGGTGTTTTCGGCTACAATCAAAACATGCCCGAATGTGCACCAGGTGCACAACGTTGTTTTAACTATAGAAATGTCAATTAATATGCAGAACAATGAGCAGACGGAATACAAAACCGTGCGCGGCTTAACCCGCGGTCTAATGTTATTAAATATGTTAAATAAACTTGATGGCGGTGCCAGCGTCGGGCTGCTAGCGGAACTCAGCGGCCTGCATCGCACCACTGTGCGGCGACTGCTGGAGACGCTGCAGGAAGAGGGATATGTCCGGCGTAGTCCCTCCGATGATAGTTTCCGTTTGACCATCAAAGTGCGGCAATTAAGCGAAGGATTTCGTGACGAACAGTGGATTTCTGCACTGGCGGCCCCACTGCTGGGCGATCTGTTGCGCGAAGTGGTATGGCCGACAGATGTGTCCACCCTGGATGTTGATGCAATGGTGGTACGCGAAACCACCCATCGTTTCAGCCGCTTATCTTTTCACCGGGCAATGGTCGGGCGACGGTTACCGCTTCTGAAAACCGCCTCGGGCCTGACCTGGCTGGCCTTTTGCCCGGAACAAGAACGCAAGGAATTAATCGAGATGTTAGCCTCCCGCCCCGGTGATGACTATCAACTGGCACGGGAACCGTTAAATCTGGAAGCCATTCTGGCGCGCGCGCGCAAAGAGGGGTACGGACAGAACTACCGCGGCTGGGATCAAGAAGAAAAGATCGCCTCTATTGCCGTACCGCTGCGCAGTGAACAACGGGTGATTGGCTGTCTGAATCTGGTGTATATGGCGAGCGCAATGACCATTGAACAGGCAGCGGAAAAGCATCTTCCGGCGCTACAACGGGTGGCAAAACAGATCGAAGAAGGGGTTGAATCGCAGGCTATTCTGGTAGCGGGAAGGCGAAGCGGCGTGCATTTACGCTGACACCATCGAATGGCGCAAAACCTTTCGTGGTATGGCATGATAGCGCCCGGAAGAGAGTCAATTCAGGGTGGTGAATGTGAAACCAGTAACGCTATACGATGTCGCGGAGTATGCCGGTGTCTCTTATCAGACCGTTTCCCGTGTGGTGAACCAGGCCTGCCACGTTTCTGCGAAAACGCGGGAAAAAGTGGAAGCGGCGATGGCGGAGCTGAATTACATTCCCAACCGCGTGGCACAACAACTGGCGGGCAAACAGTCGTTGCTGATTGGCGTTGCCACTTCCAGTCTGGCCCTGCACGCGCCGTCGCAAATTGTCGCGGCGATTAAATCTCGCGCCGATCAATTGGGTGCCAGCGTGGTGGTGTCGATGGTTGAACGAAGCGGCGTCGAAGCCTGTAAAGCGGCGGTGCACAATCTTCTCGCGCAACGCGTCAGTGGGCTGATCATTAACTATCCGCTGGATGACCAGGATGCCATTGCTGTGGAAGCTGCCTGCGCTAATGTTCCGGCGTTATTTCTTGATGTCTCTGACCAGACTCCCATCAACAGTATTATTTTCTCCCATGAAGACGGTACGCGACTGGGCGTGGAGCACCTGGTCGCATTGGGTCACCAGCAAATCGCGCTGTTAGCAGGTCCATTAAGTTCTGTCTCGGCGCGTCTGCGTCTGGCGGGCTGGCATAAATATCTCACACGCAATCAAATTCAGCCGATAACAGAACGGGAAGGCGACTGGAGTGCCATGTCCGGTTTTCAACAAACCATGCAAATGCTAAATGAGGGCATCGTTCCCACTGCGATGCTGGTTGCCAACGATCAGATGGCGCTGGGCGCAATGCGCGCCATTACCGAGTCCGGGCTGCGCGTTGGTGCGGATATCTCGGTAGTGGGATACGACGATACCGAAGACAGCTCGTGTTATATCCCGCCGTTAACCACCATCAAACAGGATTTTCGCCTGCTGGGGCAAACCAGCGTGGACCGCTTGCTGCAACTCTCTCAGGGCCAGGCGGTGAAGGGCAATCAGCTGTTGCCCGTCTCACTGGTGAAAAGAAAAACCACCCTTCCGCCCAATACGCAAACCGCCTCTCCCCGCGCGTTGGCCGATTCATTAATGCAGCTGGCACGACAAGTTTCCCGACTGGAAAGCGGGCAGTGAGCGCAACACAATTAATGTGAGTCAGCTCACTCATTAGGCACACCAGTCTTTACACTCTATGTGTCCGGCTCGTATGTTGTGTGAAATTGTGAGCGGATAACAATTTCACACAGGATACAGCTATGACTATGATTACGGATTCTCTGGCCGTCGTATTACAACGTCGTGACTGGGAAAACCCTGGCGTTACCCAACTTAATCGCCTTGCGGCACATCCCCCTTTCGCCAGCTGGCGTAATAGCGAAGAGGCCCGCACCGATCGCCCTTCCCAACAGTTGCGCAGCCTGAATGGCGAATGGCGCTTTGCCTGGTTTCCGGCACCAGAAGCGGTGCCGGAAAGCTGGCTGGAGTGCGATCTTCCTGACGCCGATACTGTCGTCGTCCCCTCAAACTGGCAGATGCACGGTTACGATGCGCCTATCTACACCAACGTGACCTATCCCATTACGGTCAATCCGCCGTTTGTTCCCGCGGAGAATCCGACAGGTTGTTACTCGCTCACATTTAATATTGATGAAAGCTGGCTACAGGAAGACCAGACGCGAATTATTTTTGATGGCGTTAACTCGGCGTTTCATCTGTGGTGCAACGGGCGCTGGGTCGGTTACGGCCAGGACAGCCGTTTGCCGTCTGAATTTGACCTGAGCGCATTTTTACGCGCCGGAGAAAACCGCCTCGCGGTGATGGTGCTGCGCTGGAGTGACGGCAGTTATCTGGAAGATCAGGATATGTGGCGGATGAGCGGCATTTTCCGTGACGTCTCGTTGCTGCATAAACCGACCACGCAAATCAGCGATTTCCAAGTTACCACTCTCTTTAATGATGATTTCAGCCGCGCGGTACTGGAGGCAGAAGTTCAGATGTACGGCGAGCTGCGCGATGAACTGCGGGTGACGGTTTCTTTGTGGCAGGGTGAAACGCAGGTCGCCAGCGGCACCGCGCCTTTCGGCGGTGAAATTATCGATGAGCGTGGCGGTTATGCCGATCGCGTCACGCTACGCCTGAACGTTGAAAATCCGGAACTGTGGAGCGCCGAAATCCCGAATCTCTATCGTGCGGTGGTTGAACTGCACACCGCCGACGGCACGCTGATTGAAGCAGAAGCCTGCGATGTCGGTTTCCGCGAGGTGCGGATTGAAAATGGTCTGCTGCTGAACGGCAAGCCGTTGCTGATTCGCGGCGTTAACCGTCACGAGCATCATCCTCTGCATGGTCAGGTCATGGATGAGCAGACGATGGTGCAGGATATCCTGCTGATGAAGCAGAACAACTTTAACGCCGTGCGCTGTTCGCATTATCCGAACCATCCGCTGTGGTACACGCTGTGCGACCGCTACGGCCTGTATGTGGTGGATGAAGCCAATATTGAAACCCACGGCATGGTGCCAATGAATCGTCTGACCGATGATCCGCGCTGGCTACCCGCGATGAGCGAACGCGTAACGCGGATGGTGCAGCGCGATCGTAATCACCCGAGTGTGATCATCTGGTCGCTGGGGAATGAATCAGGCCACGGCGCTAATCACGACGCGCTGTATCGCTGGATCAAATCTGTCGATCCTTCCCGCCCGGTACAGTATGAAGGCGGCGGAGCCGACACCTCCGCAACCGATATTATTTGCCCGATGTACGCGCGCGTGGATGAAGACCAGCCCTTCCCGGCGGTGCCGAAATGGTCCATCAAAAAATGGCTTTCGCTGCCTGGAGAAATGCGCCCGCTGATCCTTTGCGAATATGCCCACGCGATGGGTAACAGTCTTGGCGGCTTCGCTAAATACTGGCAGGCGTTTCGTCAGTACCCCCGTTTACAGGGCGGCTTCGTCTGGGACTGGGTGGATCAGTCGCTGATTAAATATGATGAAAACGGCAACCCGTGGTCGGCTTACGGCGGTGATTTTGGCGATACGCCGAACGATCGCCAGTTCTGCATGAACGGTCTGGTCTTTGCCGACCGCACGCCGCATCCGGCGCTGACGGAAGCAAAACACCAGCAGCAGTTTTTCCAGTTCCGTTTATCCGGGCGAACCATCGAAGTGACCAGCGAATACCTGTTCCGTCATAGCGATAACGAACTCCTGCACTGGTCGGTGGCGCTGGATGGCAAGCCGCTGGCAAGCGGTGAAGTGCCTCTGGATGTTGGCCCGCAAGGTAAGCAGTTGATTGAACTGCCTGAACTGCCGCAGCCGGAGAGCGCCGGACAACTCTGGCTAACGGTACGCGTAGTGCAACCAAACGCGACCGCATGGTCAGAAGGCGGACACATCAGCGCCTGGCAGCAATGGCGTCTGGCGGAAAACCTCAGCGTGACACTCCCCTCCGCGTCCCACGCCATCCCTCAACTGACCACCAGCGGAACGGATTTTTGCATCGAGCTGGGTAATAAGCGTTGGCAATTTAACCGCCAGTCAGGCTTTCTTTCACAGATGTGGATTGGCGATGAAAAACAACTGCTGACCCCGCTGCGCGATCAGTTCACCCGTGCGCCGCTGGATAACGACATTGGCGTAAGTGAAGCGACCCGCATTGACCCTAACGCCTGGGTCGAACGCTGGAAGGCGGCGGGCCATTACCAGGCCGAAGCGGCGTTGTTGCAGTGCACGGCAGATACACTTGCCGACGCGGTGCTGATTACGACCGCCCACGCGTGGCAGCATCAGGGGAAAACCTTATTTATCAGCCGGAAAACCTACCGGATTGATGGGCACGGTGAGATGGTCATCAATGTGGATGTTGCGGTGGCAAGCGATACACCGCATCCGGCGCGGATTGGCCTGACCTGCCAGCTGGCGCAGGTCGCAGAGCGGGTAAACTGGCTCGGCCTGGGGCCGCAAGAAAACTATCCCGACCGCCTTACTGCAGCCTGTTTTGACCGCTGGGATCTGCCATTGTCAGACATGTATACCCCGTACGTCTTCCCGAGCGAAAACGGTCTGCGCTGCGGGACGCGCGAATTGAATTATGGCCCACACCAGTGGCGCGGCGACTTCCAGTTCAACATCAGCCGCTACAGCCAACAACAACTGATGGAAACCAGCCATCGCCATCTGCTGCACGCAGAAGAAGGCACATGGCTGAATATCGACGGTTTCCATATGGGGATTGGTGGCGACGACTCCTGGAGCCCGTCAGTATCGGCGGAATTCCAGCTGAGCGCCGGTCGCTACCATTACCAGTTGGTCTGGTGTCAAAAATAATAATAACCGGGCAGGCCATGTCTGCCCGTATTTCGCGTAAGGAAATCCATTATGTACTATTTAAAAAACACAAACTTTTGGATGTTCGGTTTATTCTTTTTCTTTTACTTTTTTATCATGGGGGCCTACTTCCCGTTTTTCCCGATTTGGCTACATGACATCAACCATATCAGCAAAAGTGATACGGGTATTATTTTTGCCGCTATTTCTCTGTTCTCGCTATTATTCCAACCGCTGTTTGGTCTGCTTTCTGACAAACTCGGGCTGCGCAAATACCTGCTGTGGATTATTACCGGCATGTTAGTGATGTTTGCGCCGTTCTTTATTTTTATCTTCGGACCACTGTTACAATACAACATTTTAGTAGGATCGATTGTTGGTGGTATTTATCTTGGCTTTTGTTTTAACGCCGGTGCGCCAGCAGTAGAGGCATTTATCGAGAAAGTCAGCCGTCGCAGTAATTTCGAATTTGGTCGCGCGCGGATGTTTGGCTGTGTTGGCTGGGCGCTGTGTGCCTCGATTGTCGGCATCATGTTCACCATCAATAATCAGTTTGTTTTCTGGCTGGGTTCTGGCTGTGCACTCATCCTCGCCGTTTTACTCTTTTTCGCCAAAACGGATGCGCCCTCTTCAGCCACGGTTGCCAATGCGGTAGGTGCCAACCATTCGGCATTTAGCCTTAAGCTGGCGCTGGAACTGTTCAGACAGCCAAAACTGTGGTTTTTGTCACTGTATGTTATTGGCGTTTCCTGCACCTACGATGTTTTTGACCAACAGTTTGCTAATTTCTTTACTTCGTTTTTTGCTACCGGTGAACAGGGTATGCGGGTATTTGGCTACGTAACGACAATGGGCGAATTACTTAATGCCTCGATTATGTTCTTTGCGCCACTGATCATTAATCGCATCGGTGGAAAAAATGCCCTGCTGCTGGCTGGCACTATTATGTCTGTACGTATTATTGGCTCATCGTTCGCCACCTCAGCGCTGGAAGTGGTTATTCTGAAAACGCTGCATATGTTTGAAGTACCGTTCCTGCTGGTGGGCTGCTTTAAATATATTACCAGCCAGTTTGAAGTGCGTTTTTCAGTGCTTTTTCCCATTGTAGGCAGCGTTTGGGAGAATGAACAGCGACGATTTATCTGGTCTGTTTCTGCTTCTTTAAGCAACTGGCGATGATTTTTATGTCTGTACTGGCGGGCAATATGTATGAAAGCATCGGTTTCCAGGGCGCTTATCTGGTGCTGGGTCTGGTGGCGCTGGGCTTCACCTTAATTTCCGTGTTCACGCTTAGCGGCCCCGGCCCGCTTTCCTTGCTGCGTCGTCAGGTGAATGAAGTCGCTTAAGCAATCAATGTCGGATGCGGCGCGAGCGCCTTATCCGACCAACATATCAGGGCGGAATGATCGCAATGAACATGTCGATGACAGAAAGAATAAAAGCAGGCAAGCTATTTACCGATATGTGCGAAGGCTTACCTGAAAAAAGACTTCGTGGAAAAACGTTAATGTATGAGTTTAATCACTCGCATCCATCAGAAGTTGATAAAAGAGAAAGTCTGATTAAAGAAATGTTTGCCACGGTAGGGGAAAACGCCTGGGTAGAACCCCCCGTCTATTTCTCTTACGGTTCCAACATCTATATAGGCCGCAATTTTTATGCAAATTTCAATTTAACCATTGTCGACGACTACACGGTAACGATCGGTGATAACGTACTGATTGCACCCAACGTTACTCTTTCCGTTACGGGACACCCGGTACACCATGAATTGAGAAAAAACGGAGAGATGTACTCTTTTCCGATAACGATTGGCAATAACGTCTGGATCGGAAGTCATGTGGTTATTAATCCAAGCGTCACCATCGGGGATAATTCTGTTATTGGCGCGGGTAGTGTCGTCACAAAAGACATTCCACCAAACGTCGTGGCTGCTGGCGTTCCTTGTCGGGTTATTCGCGAAATAAACGACCGGGATAAGCAATATTATTTCAAAGATTTTAAAGTTGAGTCTTCAGTTTAAATAAGCAAAATTGCCTGATGCGCTCCGCTTATCAGGCCTACAATTTCAGAGATCTACGTAGGCCGGATAAGGTGTTCACGCCGCATCCGGCATAAACTACGCTCGCGGTAACCCAGCCGATTACCGTTTGTAATCGATGGCTTCTGGCTGCTCCAGATATACGGTGGTTTGTGCCGGTTGTGTGCTGGCAATCACCTTGCCGCCACGTACCGAATAACGTACCGGAACCTGACGGCGCAGCGCATCAAACCCATTTTCAGCCGGCAGGATAATCAGGTTGGCGCTGTTTCCGGCGGCAATGCCGTAATCCTGCAAATTCAACGTCCTGGCGCTGTGGTGGGTGATTAAATTCAGGCCGTCGTTAATCTGCCCGTAGCCCATCAGCTGGCAAACATGCAGCCCCATATGCAGCACTTGCAGCATATTCGCCGTTCCCAGCGGATACCACGGATCGAAGACATCATCGTGACCAAAGCAGACGTTAATGCCGGACTCCAGCATCTCTTTAACGCGCGTGATGCCGCGACGTTTTGGATACGTATCGAAACGTCCTTGCAGATGAATATTGACCAACGGGTTGGCGACAAAGTTAATACCGGACATTTTCAGCAAACGGAACAGGCGCGAAGTATACGCCCCGTTATAGGAGTGCATTGCCGTAGTATGGCTGGCGGTGACTCGCGCGCCCATGCCTTCACGGTGCGCCAGGGCAGCAACGGTTTCGACAAAGCGCGACTGCTCGTCATCGATCTCATCACAGTGAACGTCGATGAGACGGTCGTATTTTTGCGCCAGGGCGAAGGTTTTATGCAGCGACTCCACGCCGTATTCACGGGTAAATTCAAAATGCGGAATCGCCCCAACAACATCTGCCCCTAAGCGTAGCGCCTCTTCCAGCAACGCTTCACCGTTGGGATACGACAAAATCCCTTCCTGCGGGAAGGCGACGATTTGCAGATCAATCCACGGCGCAACTTCCTGTTTCACTTCCAGCATCGCTTTCAACGCAGTCAGCGTTGCGTCGGAGACATCGACATGGGTACGCACATGCTGAATGCCGTTGGCAATCTGCCATTTCAGCGTTTGCCATGCGCGTTGTTTCACATCGTCATGAGTTAATAACGCTTTGCGCTCGGCCCAGCGTTCAATGCCTTCAAACAGCGTGCCGGACTGATTCCAGTTCGGTTGTCCGGCGGTTTGCGTGGTGTCCAGGTGAATATGCGGCTCCACAAACGGCGGTAAAACTAAACCTTGTTCGGCATCCAGGCTGTTTTCAGTTACGGGCATCACCCCGGATTGCGCATCAATGGCGCTGATTTTTCCGTCGTGAAGATGAATCTGCCACAGCCCCTCTTTGCCGGGTAACTGGGCGTTAATAATTGTTTGTAAAGCATTATTCGACACTGTTAGCCTCCACATGCGTCATTGCTGCTGTCGTTTTACGATTCAAAATCGGGTTAAGGATCAGATAGCTCAGCGCGCCACCTAATACCGCGTTGACCGGAACAATTCCCGGTAACCAGTGGCCTGCGGCAATCCCCAGCGCGACCGCCAGAATCGCCACCCAATTGACACTCATCATACGCGTGGTCGCAAAGTGCTCATAGCGGCGACGGTTCATCAGATAATCAGCGATGATCACGCCGCCCACTGGAGGAATAGCTGCCGAAAGGAAGGTCAACCAGCCGACAAAATTGTTATACAGCCATAATGCGCAGACCGTACCGATAATACCGTTAATCACCGAAAGGGTTTTGCTCGACATACCGGTAATGTTGGCGAAACCTAAACCCGACGCATAGAGCGCGTTATCGTTGGTGGTCCAGATATTCAGCCCCAGCACCACAATCGCAGGCAGCAGCAGGCCCTGAGCAATCATCACATCAGAGATATCCGCCATCCCCAGTGCCGCAGCGCCCGCTGCACCGAAAATAAACATCAACGAGTTGCCGAGGAAAAAGGCCACCATCGCCACCAGCACCGCCAGTTTGGCATTGCGACCAAACCGGACAAAGTCAGCGGTGAGCGTACCCGCACTGATGAATGACCCCACAACCAGCGCCAGCGCGACATTGAAATCTAACGGTTGTGCGGGAACGACCGCTTTTAATACGTCCAGGCCGCCCATGCCGTTAACGGCCAGCCACACGGAATAACCGCCAAGGCAGGCGATAGCCGGAACCGCAATCACCGAAAGAACTGTCAGCGCCGAAATGCCAAAGAAGACGGTGACGGTCATCAGTAAACCGGAGACGGCAATCAGCAAATTAATATCCAGCCCGGTTGCCTTGCCCACCGGAATAGAAAACATCGCCACGCCAACGCCAAACCAGCCAACCTGGGTGCCGCCCAGCAGCAGTGAAGGCAACCATGAGCCTTTAACACCAAACGAGAAGCGAGCAAGAAGATGGGTGGTCAGGCCGGTTTTTGCGCCAATGTAACCAAGAAATGAAGTGTAAATACCGAGGAGAAGATTACCGATGAGAACTGCGAGGAAGAAATCATGATAGCTAAGACCGGTTCCGAGAGTGCCGCCGGTCCACATACTGGCGGAAAAGAAGGTTAATCCCAGCATGACGAACGTCAATGCCAATACCCCTTTCCGCGCCGACTGCGGGACTGGCCCCTGGCTAAAGTTGTTATCTTGCGACACGAAATTCCCCCTTTTTGCTGTTTGAAACCCAAAAAATCCGCCGCATTCTATTCATCTGAAGATAAAAAGCAATCGTTTTCGTAGGGGGATATATTTTTTATATGAATGAGTGCAAAAAGGCGGGGGAAACTTATCTGTGTAAAAACAGTGGGTAGGCATGATAAGACGCGTCAGCGTCGCATCAGGCATCTGCGCACGGTGTCGGATGCGGCGCGAGCGCCTTATCCGACCTACTCTTCCATCGCCTGGCGGAT
>OHAQ01000584.1_pt1 | contig 28836 bp, 19 predicted proteins | sample 1577111 | NCBI WGS metagenome assembly OHAQ01 (sample SAMEA3541549, study PRJEB24748) | human gut metagenome | biome: human gut; feature: human-associated habitat; material: faeces | place: China | collected 2012 | reverse complement strand
GCTGGAATATCCAGTCGCTGCACGGAAACTCGAACCACAATTCGGGCATCTGACCGCCACAAGTCTCAGCTTATCCGGTGCCACCGGCTTGTCGTCCATGAGCTCTTCCTCACCAGGAAGCCTCTCATCCCTTACTGAATCCGGATCATAGCCGTATTTGCCGTTATACTCAAATATATCTATCGTCAGACCTATCGGGTACATGCCGGCACCCCTTGTGAATCCCGTTGGTATTATAGCCTCCCGCTCAACATGGTAGCTGTCAAAATAATGCACGATTGTGTCCATCATATATGTATTGTTCACCCTGACAGAAGTATTCTCCGTGTATCCATATATCTTTGCAGGATACCTCACGCCCTTTTTCACTATCATCTTCTTGTTGTGAACCAATATCGCCACCACTATGTCCATTCCCCCACCGATCAGTAAGAAACTTCCCGGAAGGCTCAGCATAGCCAGGGGGAATTTGCCAGGCTCCGCCACAATTGCAAATATAATTCCCACGAAAACACCGACAGCAAGGAATATACTGCCAACCAAAACCACTATCTTATGAGCTGCATTCATCTTATTTCTCCTTTTCCCCAATATCTGCAAAAACCACCGATTCTCTGCTCATACAATGTCTACATCACCATCTGCCAGATTATGTACAATACAAGCAAGTGTCCCGGATAAAATGCATAACAGAAGTATTTAAACCACTTCTTATGGTATCCCAATTTTCCATTGTATAGCCATATCACCGGCAATGCGATTAGCGCAAACGCCTGCTGCGGGAATTCAAAGCTATGTCCCGCTATACTAAACGTATAACAATATCCACTAAGCAGCTGTGCATTGATATAATACATACACACGAGCTGTGCTATCAATTTCCATGGTTCCTTGCCCCGGAACAGATAGAACATTATAACCATGACAACTCCCGCTCCATAGAAATCAACCATGGTGATCGTTCCTATCACATATCCCACAAGTGTCACAACAACCGCAACCGGGATCCACAGCCATACCTTGCCCGTTTTCCTTACCTTGTCTATCAATGCTATCAGCAGTAATCCTATGAGAAATGTCCAAAGTACATTCTGATGAAACAGATACAGGACACTGTCTCCGGACACAAGATCAAATGGAACTTCAGATATCACCGCAAATATCAGCATTCTGCACAGATATCTGCGGAAATTACTGGTATGGTAAAATCCCTCAACTATCATGAACGCAAATATCGGAAATGCTATTCTTCCTATGCACGTAAGTATATCCACATACGGAAACAACGTTGCCCACATGTGATCACTGAGCATGCATGCCATCGCAATGATATGCAGCATACAGGAGCTGAATACTCCTGCCTTTATATTCCAGGACTGTTTCCCCGGATCAATCATTTTACCATTCTGTATATCCGTCATATTGGTTCCTCCTTTTTATATGACTTCGTCATATTGGTTCCTTCTCTTTATAATGTGCCGCCAACTCCTTCGCCCTTGTTAAATCCGAATATGGCGCAGCATATCAGATCTATGATAAACAATACCGACAATGTGATACATATAATGTTCTGCACTTTTTTGCTCTTGGAATTCAGAAATTCACTGAGCTTCGGTGCCGCTATATACACTCCAAACAGACTTCCCATGCCAAACGCAAGGAGTCCCACCAGACATATTCTTCCATTTACATTAAGAAACTCGTTCTTGTAGTCCCAATACTGTGAGTTAAAGAAGAAATCCAGTGCCCAGCTCGCTATGAATTCTATGATTCCACATACCACCATCGCCATGGCGAACAGCTTCACCTTATCTGCCTTGAAGCGGTCAAGCAGGAATATGATAGCAACGCCACCGACTCCGTACACAGGCAGCCATGGTCCATACATGGTTCCGCGGTTTACAAGAACATGATCCATAACTATATAGAGTACGACCTCCCACAGCCATCCTATAAAACAGAACACAAAGAAGAAGAAAATGAAGTCCCTGAGACTGTATTCACTCTTCACCTTCATTCCCTCAGGCACCTCGACCGCGACATCCTGGAGAATATAGACCGGCTTGGTCCATACCTCAGCAACTCCCGCGTCTCCTGCCGACTGATAAGCAGCCTCGATAACCTTTTTGTTATATGGTGCAGCATTGAATGCTTCCTCGACAAAATTTTCCACACCTATATTCTGTCTGAACCAGAAGTACATCTCCACATCAAGCTCCATCTGGAATGGTAATGCAACCAGAAGTCCGGCAACCGGTATTGCCTTGATCATCCAGACATGGATGCATGACACATCAGTCAGGAACATCTTCCACTTATATCCTCTGGTCATCTCTTTGGACATGTTCTTTGCATCCCTCCACTTGAGTCTTGGATTTTCCGCAAGAAGAAATGGAACCATTCTGTACTGATAATACTTGTACACGCCTCCGACTATCGTGAGCCACCAGAGTGCCATCACCACATTGTAGCAGAACATGTCCCACATGAGTCTGAGCACGTAATGTCTATGAAAAGGCGCAAACATTCGGTTGATGGATACCTTATCACTATATCTGCACTCCATGGCATAACGGCATTTGCCGACTATTGCCGCACTCTGTATGAAGAAATGCAGTACCGCCATGATAAGTGCGGATATGAGAAGCATCACTATGACCTCACCGGGATTTCTCTTCACGTATGCCGTATTGGCGCCTAAAAGCTTGATGATCCAAGTCTGTTTCACCGTCACCGAATCTATCATCCGGGCAACTGTCTCTGCTTTTTTCTCCGACATATGCTCAACCATCGGCATATTCTTCACATATTCCTTGAGTATGGTCACATTGTCCGCCTCATGCTCTGTCTCCTGCCCGAGCACCTGATCTATACCCTTCACGAACTTTGTCTGTGAAGAATCATCTACCCCAAGATAAGAGAATACAAAACACACAGCGACCATAGCCACCCAAGCCATAAGTCCACGTTTAAATACCGTGTTCCACGCTCCCTTTCTAAGCTGTTTCCTGTTCCAAGTCATTATAATACATTCTCCCTTATAGAATTTTAAATGTTATCATCTTACGTCTATATCACACATTTTTAATGTCACATCACACAGGCAAACTGCGAAACTCATAACCTGAATTATAACTTGATGGTTTCGCAGCGCCCCCCTAGATGAAGTCGAAGGTCGCCTGTTCATAGGAAAGTTCCTGATATTCCAGCTCCTCCTGATCCGTCTTGCTGGTGTAGTCCACCACTACCGTTTGCTGCTTTCCGCCCACCATCTGCTGTCCCAGGATATAGTTCACGTCAAAGCGTCCTGTGATGGCCGGTGTCGCGCCACGGGCAGGTACGATGAGCTGCACATTGTTGGCTGCCAGCATGGCAAATATAGGCTCCCATATGTATATATCCTTCGCCGCACCAAACGGGTTGTCAATAAATATTGTTTTAGACTGTACCGACTCCTCCGGTGCCAGGCTGTACATTCCGGCAATGTAGTTGATGACAGCAACCAGGAACTGGATGTAGATACCCTGCGACTGTCCTGTACTTCCAACAGCCTCCTCATATCTGAGGTAACGGCTCTGTTCCTTTATCCTCTCTCTCTTGTAGAGGTTAAGTCTGATCGCATTCATATCTGTGACCATGACACCGAACAGCTTCTTGAGTCCCAGACAGTCACGGATGTACTTGATCCTCTTTCGTTCATCCTCGTAGGCATCCGCACCCTTCACTATGTCATCTATATAGTCAGACATCCTTTGCTTCACAAATTCATCCTTCACATAAGGTATAGTTAGATCGACCATCTTGATCACATCATCGCCCACCGTGATACGTGACAGCTTTGGAAGCTTCTCAAGCTCAGTCTTCACATCCATACATCTCTGTACACACTGGTTCTCGAAGTTCTCCTTAATGGCAACCATATCCTCGATGCCCTTCTCAACACGCTCCTTCTCCAGCTTGATGAACTCAATGATCTGAAGAAGATTTGCCAGAAGCTCCTTTGCCTGACTGTAGGTATCCGGAACCTGCACATCCTGCCTGATCGTATTGGCCATCTCGAATACTCCCATCTCCACTAGTGTATCCGCCGTCTGTCCCTTGAATCTCATGATCTCATTCTTTGCGCGGTCAAGGGCTTTCATGCTCCTGTCGTACTTCATGAGGCTTGTCTCAAATAACTGTCTGAGGGTATCCATGTCCTCATCAAGCACATTTCCACCTGAGACATCTATATCGTTGGTATCGATGATCCTCTTTACGTCCTTATACAGATCCACCATGAAACCATACTGCTTATAGTAATCGCTGTACGCCTTCTCAGCTTCTTTGAATATGCGGTTCATATCCGCAAGCACCGCATCTCCATTGGCTATGGCTGTATCTGCATCGGCTGCAGATATCTCCTCACGCACATAGCTGCCATCACCGTATGTTCTATTGATGTTCTCTATCGCATACTCTATGCTTCCCTCAAGCTTGCTATACGCCTTCTGGTCAGCCTTCTGCTGCTGCATCAGCGACGCCTCTATCAGTGTGAGCCTTGCCAGCTCATCGTCCATCTCCCTGAGATGGTCCTCTGACGTCGGATAGAGCTCTCCTGCCCCGGCAAATACCGCCATGTCAAAGCCTCTCTTCTCTATGGTCTTCTGTATTCTGTCCATTGACTTCTTCAGCGCATCCATGAGCTTCTTCTTGTCCTCAAGATCCGGCGCATGCTCCTTTGAAACCGCCAGCATAGCCATAAATTCCTGTTCAAGCCGTTCATCTGAAATGTCCAAAGTCTCCTTGTATTCCTCCGGTATTCCGTCCTGCCATGCCGCAGCAGCCACGCCTGCACCATCTGTATTTTCAGCAACTCCCGCATTCTCAGACTTCGGCAGATACGGTTCGAAATACTCCGTCCACTTGTACTGGATATCCTCTATATTCCTTGTAAGCCCCGCAAGCTTTGACTCAGTCTCTCCAACCGTCGTCGACCACTTCAGCACATCGCTCTGAAGTCCTGACAGCTTTGCCACAAGGTCAGACTTCCTCTGCTTATACTCGGCAAGTCTCTGCTCCTCCGGTCTTGCAAGATCCGACAGCTGCTCTATCATGACAAATGTCTGTCTTCTGTCAGATTCCTTCTGCTGACTCTGCTGCAGGTCTCCATATCTCTCGGTGTTATTCTTAAGCTCCGTCTCTGTAACCTTGATCGATGTCTTAAGCTCCTCAAGCTCATCATTCTTATCGAGCAGTGCCTGGTTCAGCTCTCTCTCCCTGTCCTCGGCACCTGTATATCTCGCATCCACAAGCCTTGTGACAAATGCAAGATCCTCCTGATAAGTCGCAAGCTTCTCATTTATCAGACTGATCTCCTCCGTGAGACCTGATATCTTATCAGCATTTGCCTTTCTGGCGTCCTCTATGGAGTCCTTAGACATGAAATATTTCCTGTCTCTTCCTATGATAAGCATGTTCTCGGCGGGAACTATCGCTGAGTCTGAAAGCTTATCCATATCGTACACCATTACACATTCACTGCCGGTGTCTATCGAACCGAGATTTATATCGTCCTCCAGACTATCAAATCCCTTTGTCACAACACTGTACGGCAGGTATGGATTTGCCTGAAGCAGCTCCTCCTTTGTATCACCCGGGAGTGCCGACAGATAATCCGCACCATGCATGGCCATGAGCCCATGTCTGGTGGAGATGTAGTTTATCACAGTCTCAGCACCCTCCGACGGCGGAAATGGTCTGCCATCCTCATAGCATTTCGCAAGCTTTGTCAGTCTGTCGATCTCCTGCTGGCGCTTGATCGTCTCTGTTATGGTGCCCCTAATCCTGTCATTTATAACACCTGTTATATCCTGTGGATTCTCCACAGAGTATACTGCCATGATGCTGTCGAGCTGACTTCCCGACTGCCTGTACGCCTCGGCGTCAAGCCTTGCATCCTCGCAGCTTCTCTCCAGCGCATCATACTCAGCCTGCACAGTCGTCAGTCTGTATCTGTCATCGTACAGCTTTGTCCTGCCATCTGCTATGGCTATCTCCAACTCTGTCATCTCAGCAAGTATCCTGTCAGACTCCTCCTGAGCCTTGTTCATCATATCCTTCACATCACCCACTACGAGCAGGTTGACTGATGCAGCCAGCTCACTTATTCGGGCACTTATCTCATCAATCTTGGCTGTGGCATCAGCGATATTATTCTCCGCCACCGCCTGGGCGATCTCGCCCTCCCTCATGACCTTTCTGCAGTACTCCGCCTCCTCAAGTGCGTGATCATAGCTGGTCTGGGCCTCTTCCCTTGCCGCCATGAGCTCTGCAAGCTTCTTCTCATCACGGATGCGTCTGTTGTACGCATACACCGCCATCTTCTCACTGGATGATCCGATGTTGTTTCTTATATTGTCGACTATCAGTCTGCTCTCTTCGTACTGTCGCTTGTTCTCCCTGTATACAAGGTAGTCATTTACACTCTCCTTGTAGCCGATCTGGTTTTTCAGCTCCGCAAGCTTCTTCTCATTGTCCTCTATCTGCGTGGCAGTGTCATCCATCTTGCGGTTCATGTCCTCAAGGCGCAGATAATCCCTGGTGACCCTGAGATTTGCCAGACGCTTGTTCTGCTGTTCCATCTGCTCCCCGGCGTCAGCCTTTGCCTTCGCAAGCTCCTCCATATGGGTGTCGCCCTCCTGTGTACACGCCCTTCCTGTGGCATACACATCGGCCAGGCCCTTACATATCCTGTCGTTGTCCTCGTAGAGACCTATGCATGAGTTCACCTTGCCCTCGAGCACATTTATCAATTCTATCTGGTGGTCATAGTTGGCTATGTCACGCTTTCTCTGTGCCAGAACGTTCAGCTTGTCCTTGATGTCGAGAAGAGTCTCTGCCATGGTGTCTTCCTCACCGTTTCGTCCTGTCTTTGTGGCAAATGCCTTCTCTATGATCTCCTCTATGAGCAGATCCTCCACTACCTTCCTTGTGGTCCTGTAATTTGTTTCAAAATACGTTCTTACGTGCCCCTCTGTCTTGTTGATTCCACGTATGATTTCCCAGTGGCTCTCGTGGAGACCATAGCCGCTTATAAATCTCTGGTACTCGCCCTTCTTGTCAAATACCCTGACCTCCAGACTCATATCCCTGTGTCCGAGATCCTTAAGATATGTCTTTAAACCGTTGAATGTGATCCTCTCATTACCCTCCGACAAAGGAAGGTTCACTATGTCATTCTTGTTATATTCCCTGTAGAAAATGCAGTAATTAAAATACTCTATGGATGCAGTGTCCTTCTGTACCTCCCCGGCATCCGCCGTATCCTTTGCCTTTCTGGCACAGAATCCGGTGGTCATGTATCTGTAGCCATCCTTTATATCCGCCTCGTCAAGCTTCCACTCGATCAGCGAATGGATGACTGTGTTGCCGCCACCCGCACGGAAAAGCTTCTCCACAGGCTGCTTCTCATCCAGAGTACAGTTCGGTATCAGGTTCTGAAGGAGCAGAAGCATGAGAATACTCTTTCCTCCTCCATTTGCCAGATCATACAGCGTGTTCTTGCCATACATTCTCATGGTGAAGTCATCGTACTGCTGTGTACCAAAGTTATATTTTACATTGTTGACCCTTATCCTATTGATACTAGGCATCCTCTTCTTCACCTCCAAGCAGCTGATACAGCCGTCCTCTGTATTCCTCAAAATAGTTCTCCGACAAAGCTTTCATCCTGTCTGTCGGATAGTACCTGTCCGCATTCTCCACAAATAACCGCTGGGCCGACATGAAGTTGAACACCAGCTTCACATAACCCGCCCGGGATGCCTTGGACGCCCTGGCGCTGTCGCCCTCCTGATTGCCCGTCACCGCCGGGAGCTCATCCCACAGAAGCGCTATCGCCTTGAAGCTGTCCTGCTCCACCTCATCAGTTGACAAAACATCAAGCTTCTTCGTTATGTCCGCAAGATATTTGCTTGTCTCATCTATAATGTTCTCTGACTTCACATACTCCCTGAACTGATAGCCGGATGAATCCTTGTAAAAATAGAGAAGTGTCATATACATAATGAAGTAACACAGATAGAGCTCCTTGTTCAGACGAAGTCCCAGAAGCTTCTTCATATCGTCATTCGTATAGCCAAATACCCTGTTGCCCTCTCCGGCTGTTATATACAAGCTGTCATTGTACTCGTACAGTGACAGGTTCATCTTCTTCATCATATTCATGACGATGTCGTACACCTCGGCATTGCCGTAGAATTCATCGTACAGCGGGCCGTTGTCGGGATGCTTCTTGCAGATCTCCTCACCTGATATTAACTTGGAATATATCTCTATCGCCTTGTCCAGATTCTTACTTTCCATCTTTTTCTCCTATTCTCCGTACAATCACTCTCAGCTGGTTTTGTTAAACTGAATTCCCGTAACGTACATGTCCTCGCCAATCTGTATCTCTTCGTCTGGATGGAATTCCAGTGTAAATGTCATGCCTCTGAACGCATCCAGTGTGAGTTCCGGTGCATACATCTCACGGGAGAGACCAGAACCGCCATGCCCCATATCACCATCGGTCTGATTCTGCAAAATAGCAATACCTTTGCCAGTTTTTATTCTCTCTATGTGATCTACCAGCATTCCCTCCAGCATAGTGTCCGGCTTTGCCAGTATCTCATCCACGCTGTATCTGTCCTTCTGAGCCAGGTGTGTGAGGAAGGAATAGTAATCTTTGTTGTCGTAGATTTCTTTTCCAAACTTAACTTCAAGTATTCCATTGAATTCCTTGAGACTCAGATGTCCCCATTTGTTCAGCTGGTCAAGGAGTTCGTGGAACAGCTTTGTAAAGTTGGCACTTATCTGTTCATCGAGAAGTTCATCTTCGTAACGGAAGTTCGGATCAAGCTGCTCCTTCTTCACCTTTGTGGTCTTCGCATTGTCCTCGGACTTCAGCGTGAGCATGTGATCTATGGATGTCATACTAAATGTTTTCACGATCCTCGGAGCGAAGAGAGGCGCAAGTATGGTGAGTATCTTATCCGGTCTGTCCTCTTTTATGATACTCTGAAGCTGTCCTGCAAAGTCAAATGCAGGTCTCAGCTTCTGAAGCTTTGCCTTGTGTATGATATTGTCCGATATGTTCTGCAGCTCCATGGTGCTGCTTATCAGACTTCCGTGCTTGATGATGGTCCTCTTGAGTTCAAGCTCAAGCTGGCTTATCTCCTCCATCGCTTTCAGGTTGCCCTTGCCCATATTATCATAGCTCGCCTTAGTGATCGCTTTGTCCACCAGAGCTTTGTTCTTGGCAAAGAGCTTCTGCTCGTCAGCGAACCATTTGCCGACGGTCTTCATATAATTCTCGTACTCCTCCGCGCCCTTGAACACGTCGATGGACAGAAGATTTACTATCTCATCCTTCTCGCGGATCAGCCTGTTCACCTCGCTATTGATCCTGCGCACGACCTCGATACCGCCACGGAAGTTCTCTCCAACGATCATCTTTTCCAGAAGAAGCTGCTGCACGTTGATCTTGCTCTCGTCCTTGATCTCCTTGGTGTCCAGATAGAATTCGATTCCATCCGCAGTAATGAAATACAGGACCTTGCCATCCACTATATGGCTGTCTATCAGCTTCACTCGTCCCGTCTTGCGCTGCTTCTTTCCCGGATCATAGAACGTGAATTCAAATGCTCTTCCGTCGTTCTTGATCTTGTCAAATATATACATTATCAGGTCAGCCCTGTCATCTCCCGCAATCTCCACATCGAAATCACGGTCAAGGAGCTGCCCCATGAATTCCTCATATTCATCGTATGACACTTCACGCTCATTGAAGCTGTTCTCCTGAATAAAAAAACGCAGAATCGCCATGGTTATATAACCCATGTCCAGCTGTGCATAACGACCTTCCTTATACTGCGCAAATGTGGTCTCAGCCAGAACAAAAAACGGGTAATATTTCCTCAGATTCTGCATTCTTGCATTATGTTCTTCAATTATGTCATTTATCATCACGTATTTGAGTGCCATGTTTTCTCTATCTCTGTACTTTCCTGATTATAATAGATCTTATACCATATACTTTTCCTGATATATCTGCCCATATTCTGAGACACATATCTTCTCTATCCGCATATGGACACACAGATTTAGTATACCATGACACTTTTGTTCACACAACGATATTTATCTTCCGTACTTCAGCTCATTTATCGATCTTCCACACACTGTCAACATGAATTCCGTGGCACTCTCACTGTTCTGTCCCACATCATTCAGCCCGACATATCCCGGCTGATAGCCCTCGCAGTCACCCTCTATCTGAAACTGGACTGTGACCGTCACCTGCTGCCCCTTATATGTGGCATTCCCTTCAAACTGCACTATCTGACTTCCGTCCGTCGCGACAAATGCCTGCCAGTGTTCATCGCTGCAATAGGCATCCAGACCATCCCCATAGGTTGTGTCTCCATCCGGGAATATCTTCTGTTCCTTTATATAATCTATCCTCTTATCCGGAATATCGGCTGCATCTTTGCCGATCCCCGCCTCACCGATACCTGTCACGCACATGGACAATGTGAGTATGACTGCCAAAAGCTTGCAGAATTTGTTCTCCCTAAACTTCTCCCACCGCTTGATATTCAGTGCAAATGCAAGGATTCCTCCCACGATCGCACCACCCACATGCGCATAGATATCTATATTCTTCTCATTTGTATACAGAGCATATATGACCACAACAACTATGGATATCATCATATCTTTTCTGCTTGCTTTCCTGTTGCCCATGAATGTCAGGAACACAGCAGCACATATGATTCCGAACACCGCCCCTGATGCTCCTATAGAGAAATGCATTCTGTCAGGATCAGTCATATGATACACATTCATGGATATGATCCCGGCAACAATTCCTGATACAAAGTATATGATAGTCGTCCTCAGGGAGCCAAGTTTTCTCTCCACCGTGGAGCCAAACATATATAGTGCAAACATATTGCCAAAGAGATGATCAAAGCCAGAATGCAGGAACATCGCCGATATAAGTCGTCCATACTCGCCATTCAGCTTCACATACTGATAGTTGAGTCCACCGGTTCTGGAGTAATTGTCCACACCGATGCACATGATGCCAGCTATGACATTTGCCACTATCAATGCAATCGTAACTATAGGGATCGTCCTCTTTATCTGTGGCTGTGGGGAAGCTCCACCGCCCATCTGCTCAGGTCTGATCACATATGCTGTGTCCTGGTCAATATCCTGCTCAAATCTCCCATAGTCATCATGTTCAAAGCCATAGCCGAAATTGTTTTCTTCCATATAATACTCTCCTGACAATGCCCTCCACGGCTGGCATCCACATACTGTTCATTGTTTTACACGATACACTGTTTTTCCACCTTGCAGTACCATTCTTCACACCTTTTTTCTTAGTCGAATACTCTCTTAAGAACCTCGTCCCCATACAGAACCTTCTTGGCAAGTTCTCTGTACTTCTCCTCATGAAGGTATGTGTGTCTGTGAGGCTTTATCTGTGGTGCCATGTCTATCGCCTTTGCGAAATCTTCTCTCTTGAGATCAAGTGTAGCTACATAATCCCAGAAACCGGTCTTCTCAAATATAGCATTTACCCTGACATATCTGTGATCCTGAACGACCGCCATGATATATGTGGCAATTCCCACCTGGATTCCATGAAGCTGTGGCTGTTCAAGCATCTTGTCAAGTGCATGTGAGATCAGGTGTTCGCTTCCGGATGTCGGTGTGCTTCCGCCTGCAATCTCATTAGCAACACCGCTCATGGCAAGGGAATCGAGAAGCTCCTTCAGGAAGAGGTCATCCTTGATCGTCTCAAATGGTGTTCTGACGAAACTGTTCACTGCCTTCTTCGCGATCATAACCGCGAAATCATTCATCTCTGAATATCCAAGGTCTGACTCGAAAAGCCAGTCGTAGAGAGATGTGATCTTGGATACCATGTCGCCGATTCCTGAGTAAAGGAATCTCTCCGGTGCAGACTTAATGATCTCCGTATCCGCTATGATTCCGTATGCCATCCTTGCAGGCACCGATGTACGCCGTCCATTTACCATAAGTGATGCGCTGGCGCTTGAGAAACCATCCGATGATGCCGATGTCGGAATACTTATAAAAGGAAGCTTTCTGAGATATGCCGCATACTTTGCCACATCAATAACCTTTCCTCCGCCGATACCCACGATCACCTGGGCCTTCGCATCTATATCAAATGCCAGCTTGATTATATCCTCTATATTGGTGGAATCCAGCTCTCTGTACTCCACAACTGTCACATTTTCTTTCTTCAGAGAATCCATGACCTGCTGTCCAAACATGTCTATGAGTCCATTTCCAAAATAAATAACAGCATTCTTCATCCCGGAAGCACTTATATATTTGCCCAGATCATTCAGGGTTCCCTTTCCGATCTTAAGAATGGTTGGTATTGCTATATGACTTCCTGCCATCTGTTTATCCTCCTAAATACATTTCTACCATTATACATTATATGATCAGCAAAAATAAACAAGACAATACACATTTTGTCTCATACCTTTACTTACCTTTCTAATTTCTAACCATGTCTGCCTTATGCTGTTTTCATATCCTTTAAATTTCTTACAGCATCTTCATATTTTTACCCGAAAAACACATTTTCTACACAACTTCTCCAAAATTAGAACACATTTTCTCGGTATATTATTAACTGTAAACAGCGAGAGCGTAAGCGAGTTGTTTACATCCCCTTTTTCATAAACGACTGCAACACCCTCCCCTCACATAATGTAGTTGCAGTCACTCCCTTTTAATACAAAAAGAAGAGGCTGCCAGAGATGGCAGCCTTTTCTTTTTGTATTCAGATAATTTATAATTACTCACTTCTGAGCGCTATAACAGGATCCTTCTTAGCTGCAAGTCTCGATGGGATAAGTCCTCCGATCAATGTCAGTATAACGCTGATGATTACCAGCATCACTCCACCCTTCCAAGGAAGCGCCGATACACCGGCAACGTTGATATAACTCTCTATCACCTTACTGATCGGTATATTGATCAGCACCGTCACGCCGATTCCTATGAGTCCTGAGAAGAGACCTATTATAAATGTCTCCGCATTGAACACTCTTGAGATATCCTTCTTTGAAGCTCCTATGCTTCGCAGAATACCAATCTCCTTTGTTCTCTCAAGAACTGAGATATATGTGATTATTCCGATCATGATGGATGAAACTATCAATGAAATTGCCACAAATGCAATGAGTACATAGGTTATCGCGTTGATGATCTTGGTCACCGATGACAGCATGATTCCGATGTAATCAGTGTATGTGATCTCCTTGTCAGGATAATCCTCGTTGTACTTGTCTATAAGCTTTGTTATCTCGTCCTTATCCGCAAATTCTGCACAGTAGAGGTTGATGGAAGCCGGCTTTGCAAGCTCTGCATATCCAAGCTTTGACATGTTATCCTCATAAGTAGATGTTGACTCCTGGAAGAAACCGTAACCCTTGAGCATATCGAAGAGCTGATCCTTGGTCATGGACGCCATCTGTGCCTGCATGTCCTCAGTAACCTGACCTGAAGCCATAAGCTGCTGCATAACAGAATCCATATCCACATCATCCGCTGTCAGTTCCTTGCCATCTGAAAATGGCATTCCTGTAAATATGTCAGTATCAGGATTATCCATCTGAGCCTTGAGTACATCTGTCTTCTCGTTCTCTGAAACTATGTAATTGGCAAGCTCCGATGTGTAACCTATATATCCCGGCTGCATGGTAGTTGCATACGCTTTATCCGAAGCCCTGATTACTGCCGACACCTTTACTTCAAGGCCCCCGGCCACTGCAGACTTCAGAAAATCAGCATCAGAACTCATATCTGTGTATGTTCCATCATCATTCTTCTTGTACAGATTGCCCGGAAGCACAACCTTAAACTTGAGATTAAGAAGGTCATCGTATGTAAACACCATCTGCTCAAGCTCCGGTGCCTCTCCGCCAGCAAGTATGGTTGAAACCATATCGCTCAGTTCCTTTGAATCCCTAAGTCCAAGAGTATACAGTGTAAAATCACTTATCTCATTGTTCTTGTCGACGACAAGTACAACCTCGTTCTTGTTCTCAGGCCAGTGTCCTGCCAGTACATCGTACTGCTGCTTAAGCAGAGTGTCATTGTCAAGCATCTGTGTCCACATGTCCATTGATGATGAGCCGTAACTAAACGCCGACATGAAATCTGCCGTTGACTCCTGTGCCTCCGCCATACCTCCAAATCCCATATCTGCCATTGTGGTGCTTGGATTTACCTGGGCAACACCGCCATTTGCACTGTTCTCGTTAAACACATATAATGGTGTATCATATGTGTATGTTATATCACTTGTATACTTGGTGAAGCCGTTTGCATCGTCTTCTATATAATTCTTAAATGACTCAAGGTCGTTCTCCTTCACATCTGACACCATGGACACGAGCATGTCTCCCATGATATCTCCCGAATATATCTTGTCCTCGCCAGCGTGATTGTGATCTGAATTCTCCTCGTTGTTACCTACCATCTTTGAGAGCAGCTCATTGTAATCCATCGCTTTCTTTGTTATCTGCACTGGATATGTGGCAAGTGTCTCCTCCTGTACATCGTTTATGTACTTCTGGAATCCAGACGATAGCGACAATATAAGTGCTATTCCTATGATTCCTATACTTCCGGCAAATGCTGTTAAGAACGTTCGTCCCTTCTTTGTCATGAGGTTGTTCAGACTCAGCGAGAACGCTGTGAACATACTCATGGATGTCTTTCTAGGTTCATAACTTCCGTCATCCTCCTTTGCTTCATCCTCATCTGAGAATGGATTGGAGTCATCTATTATATTTCCATCGAGGAGCTTTACGATTCTTGTTGAATACTGCTGTGCCAACTCCGGGTTGTGCGTGACCATAATAACCAGCTTGTCCTTGGCTATCTCCTTGAGCAGTTCCATGATCTGAACACTTATCTCTGTGTCAAGTGCACCCGTTGGCTCATCCGCCAACAGAATATCCGGATCGTTTATGAGTGCTCTGGCGATGGCAACTCTCTGCATCTGTCCACCGGACATCTGGTTTGGTTTCTTGTGAATCTGATTTCCCAGACCAACCCTCTCCAAAACCTCCTTCGCTCTCTTTCTTCTCTCTGCCTTTGATACTCCAGACAAAGTAAGCGCAAGCTCTACATTTGACAGTACCGACTGATGCGGTATCAGATTGTAGCTCTGGAATACAAATCCGACTGAATTGTTTCTATATGAATCCCAGTCTCTTGACTTGAAATCCTTTGTCGACTTGCCATTGATAACCAGATCTCCACTGGTGTACTGATCCAGTCCGCCCACTATGTTCAGAAGCGTTGTCTTTCCACAACCCGACTGACCAAGTATGGACACAAACTCATTTCTCCTAAAGTTCACAGATACACCCTTAAGTGCCTGAACAACTTCATCACCAGTGTGATAATCCTTCACGATATTCTTAAGCTGAAGCATTCTGTCCTCCCTTTTTAAGATTATATTGTGCAAAAGCATAGTAAGGTGCTTTGCGCCACGTCTGTGTGCATACACATAACGTATTATGTTCTATATGCATTACTCTTTTATATATTTGTCAGTATTACTGGCAAATCATAGCATTTAATTTTTTTCAATGCAATTAAGGCGGACTATTCTTTATAAATGTTTTATTTTTTTCATTTCTATCGATAAGTTCAAACTAACTATATGTTGAACTTTTGGCTAAAAATTCTTTTATTTTCTTATTATATGGGGTATAATCAGCGTAAGTGGGTACATTGTATCCAAATATAATTTTACGGAGGATTTTACAAATGTTAGTTTCAGCAACAGAAATGTTAAAGAAAGCTAAGGCTGGTCACTACGCAGTAGGTCAGTTCAACATCAACAACCTTGAGTGGACAAAGGCTGTTCTCCTCACAGCTCAGGAGCTTCAGTCACCTGTTATCCTTGGTGTTTCAGAGGGCGCTGGAAAGTATATGACAGGATTTGAGACAGTTGCAGCAATGGTTAAGGCTATGGATGAGTCACTTGGAATCACAGTTCCTGTAGCTCTTCACCTTGATCACGGAACATACGAAGGATGCTACAAGTGTGTTAAGGCTGGATTTACTTCAATCATGTTCGATGGTTCACACTATCCATTCGAGGAGAACCTTGCTAAGTCAACAGAGCTCGTTAACGTAGCTCATCAGCTTGGCCTCTCAATCGAGTGTGAGGTTGGTTCTATCGGTGGTGAGGAAGACGGAGTTATTGGTATGGGCGAGTGCGCTGATCCAGCGGAGTGCAAGACTATCGCTGATCTCGGCGTTGATATGCTTGCTGCTGGTATCGGTAACATCCATGGTAAGTACCCAGCTAACTGGAAGGGACTTAGCTTTGAGACCCTTGATGCTATCCAGCAGAAGACAGGCGTTATGCCATTAGTTCTTCACGGTGGTACAGGTATCCCAGCTGACATGATCAAGAAGGCTATTTCACTTGGCGTTTCAAAGATCAACGTTAACACAGAGTGCCAGTTATCATTCGCAGATGCTACAAGAAAGTACATCGAGGCTGGTAAGGATCTTGAGGGCAAGGGATTTGATCCTAGAAAGCTTCTCGCTCCTGGTTTCGAGGCTATCAAGGCTACTGTTAAGGAGAAGATGGAACTCTTCGGATCAGTTGGTAAGGCTAACGACTAATTCTTTAACAGAACAATTAACAAATGTAACGATAAACTGTTCGACAACTTTCGGACAAGTATCGCTCGCGTAAACTTAAAGGAACCCCATCACAGCTTGTACAAGCCATGATGGGGTTCTTATTCTTACTTATTTTTCTTTTATATTATTTTTTATCTTCACTAATATAAATTTCTAAATTCTAATCTTGCTTCTCTGCCTTATCCTTCTTCCTGCTGATTGTCCACCATATAGGAACTGATATTAGCATGAAAAGTGCCGCTGCCACGCTGATCCATGCACCGACTCCGAGTCTTGCATTTGCCGCTGCATCTAGCTTTCCAAGATCTATCAATGACAGAACAAATTCAAATATCAATATTCCGCCAACAACTATAGATATAACAAGGTCTGCTATATAACAGCCTGCCTTGTTGATAAATGCACAGATCACGTCTGCTATAATAACTACCGCCACAACAAGCATTGACAGTACATTTATCCCAAACACTCCAACTATACTTCTGGCATCTGTCCCCATATAAGCATAAGGAATAAATACTGATACAACAGCCATAATAATGCCGATCAGGTTTAACATATTAGGTACATGTGTGGATCCCTTCTTCACATCATCAGGTATGTTCTGCCTGTTCTCATATCCCATATAACCCATAGGGTTGTTGTATGGCGTTGGCTGTACCGGCTGGCCGTACTGCGACTGTGGCTGGTATGGCTGCTGGGTTGGCTGGCCATACTGCGACTGTGGCTGGTATGGATGCTGGGTTGGCTGGCCATACTGCGGCATCTGCTGGTATGGTGTCTGCATTGGCTGTGCTCCCTGGATATACTGTGACTGTGGCTGATATGGCTGCTGGGCTGGCTGACCGTACTGCGACTGTGGCTGGTATGACTGCTGCACCGGCTGGCCATACTGTGGCATATGCTGATACAGTGACTGAGCTGGCTGTGCTACCTGACTATATGGTGCTTGAACTGACTGCACACCCTGACCATTCTGTGCCTGACTTTGCTCAGCCATCACAGCCTTTTTCTGCTCAGAAGTCGACCTGCCATCAACTCTGTCAATATCTTCTACTCTATTCTGTTCATCCATGTTCGTCATCTACCTCCGATGTAATTATTCGACACATCCCTTACATATCGAGATACCTCTTCAGATACTGTCCTGTATAGGACTGAGGTATCTTCGCAACTTCCTCTGGAGTTCCTCTGGCAATAACCGTTCCACCGCCAGCACCTCCTTCAGGTCCCATGTCAATAATATAATCTGCGGTCTTGATAACGTCAAGATTATGTTCGATAACCACAACTGTGTTGCCGCCCTCGCTGAGCCTTCTGAGTATATCCACAAGTCTGTGCACATCAGCAAAATGAAGTCCCGTGGTTGGCTCATCAAGCACATATATCGTCTTTCCTGTTCCTCGTCTCGAAAGCTCTGTTGCAAGCTTGATTCTCTGCGCCTCTCCGCCCGACAGGGTGGTGGATGGCTGTCCAAGCCTGATATATCCTAGTCCCACATCTCGCAACGTTTCTATCTTCCTGAGTATTCTCGGAACATTTGCAAAGAACTCACATGCCTCATCAACAGTCATATCGAGAACTTCATTGATACTCTTACCCTTGTATTTGACCTCCAGGGTCTCCCTGTTGTATCTCTTTCCTCCGCACACTTCACATGGCACATATATATCTGGCAGGAAGTGCATCTCTATCTTGATTATTCCATCTCCACGACACGCCTCACATCGTCCACCAGATACATTGAAGCTGAATCTTCCCTTGCCGTAACCTCTTGCCTTGGCATCCTTGGTTCCGGCAAACAGATCCCTTATCAGATCAAATGTACCTGTATAAGTAGCCGGATTGGATCTCGGCGTTCTACCTATAGGTGACTGGTCTATATTTATGATCTTGTCCAAAGCATCATAACCGATGATATGGTCATGCTTTCCTGCCTTAACCCTACTTTTATTGAGTCTTCTCGCAAGTTTCTTGTACAGGATCTCATTTACCAGAGAACTCTTTCCTGAACCAGACACACCCGTCACACATGTCATGATTCCAAGTGGTATGTCCACATCTATATGCTTGAGATTGTTCTCATAAGCATTCTTGACAGTGAGCCATCCGGTTGGCTTTCTCCTCACATCCGGAACCTCTATCTTCTTCCTGCCGCTTAAGTAGTCACCGGTGATAGAATTCTCACATTTCATAATGTCTTCAGCCGTACCCTCAGCTACCACATATCCACCATTTGCACCGGCTCCCGGTCCTATATCTATAATGTGATCCGCCGCCCTCATGGTATCCTCGTCGTGCTCTACAACGATAAGCGTATTTCCAAGGTCTCTCAGATTCTTGAGCGCTGCTATCAACTTGTCATTGTCCCTCTGGTGAAGTCCGATACTTGGCTCATCCAGAATATATGCAACTCCGACCAGACCTGAACCTATCTGCGTGGCAAGTCTTATTCTCTGTGCCTCTCCACCTGAGAGCGTGCTTGTACCTCTACTCAGACACAGATAGTCAAGTCCCACATCAATAAGAAAATGCAGTCTCGACCTTATCTCCTTGAGTATGGCCGCACCTATCATCTTCTGTCTGTCAGTGAGCTCCAGATCTTTCATGAACTTTGCAAGTTCTGTGATAGGTAGTTCTGTAAGTTCGGCAATATTCTTATCTCCAACTGTAACAGCAAGGGCTGTCGGCTTAAGTCTCTTACCACCACAGACCTCACACGGAGTTACAGTCATGAATGTCTCATACTCGGCCTTTGTGGACTCCGCAGATGTCTCCCTGTATCTTCTGGCAACACTCTTTATGAGTCCCTCAAATGTTATATCATACACTCCCTCCCCGCGCTGTCCTTTATAATGCACCTTAACCGGGCGAGAGTTCTTTCCATATAATAAGAGATCCTTGATATCCTGTGGATATTCCTGAAATGGTGTATCAAGAGAGAATCCATACTCCGCACTGAGTGCCCTGAGTATTGCATTTGAATAGCTCTTGCCATCATTGCACGACTGCCATCCCAGAACCACTATGGCTCCATCATTTATCGACAAACTCTGATCGGGTATCATAAGATCCGGATCAAATTCCATCTTGAAGCCAAGACCTGCACATGTCGGGCATGCGCCAAATGGATTGTTGAACGAAAAGCTTCTCGGCTCTATCTCATCTATGCTGATTCCGCAATCCGGGCATGAAAAGCTGTCTGAGAAATTGATAATGGTATTCTCCTTCTGAACACCATTCTCATCCCTCTCCCCGATCACCTCAATCTTCATAAGCCCCTCTGCAAGCTGAAGTGCGGTCTCTATGGAATCTGTGAGTCGCCTCTCCACATCCTGTCTTACAACCAGACGATCGACAACTATATCTATACTGTGCTTCTTGTTCTTATCGAGCTTTATCTCCTCCGACAGCTCATACATGCTGCCATCGACTACCACTCTGACAAATCCGCTCTTCTTTGCCTTCTCCAGCAGCTTTACATGCTCTCCCTTTCGGCCTCTGACCACAGGCGCAAGCACCATGAACTTTGTCCTCTCAGGTAGCTTCATGACCTCATCCACCATCTGGTCAACCGTCTGTCTGCTTATGACCTTACCACAGTTCGGGCAGTGTGGTATTCCCACTCTGGCATAGAGAAGTCTGAAATAGTCGTATATCTCAGTGACAGTGCCAACTGTGGATCGGGGATTTCTGTTTGTTGACTTCTGATCTATGGAGATTGCAGGGGAAAGTCCCTCTATCTTGTCCACGTCCGGCTTCTCAGCCTGTCCAAGGAACTGTCTCGCATAGGAGGACAACGACTCCATGTATCGTCTCTGTCCCTCCGCATATATCGTGTCAAATGCCAGTGAAGACTTACCTGATCCCGAAAGTCCTGTCACGACAACAAATTTGTCCCTTGGAATCTTGACATTGATATTCTTCAGATTATTTTCACGTGCGCCCTCAATAGTAATATACTTCCTGTCAATATTCCCAGCCGGGGTGCGCGTCAATGTACTGCTGCAAAGTCGTGCCGTCCGGCAGGTAGCTGGGGCCGTCCGGGTGGCAGGAGAGCATCCACGCCTCACTCAAGGGGTGCATCTCGCTCTGGATGCCGTACTCGGTACGCAGTTTTTCGCCGCCCCAGAGGTAGTCCTTGCAGCTTGGTTTCAGTTGAATCGTTTTCATCTTGCATACCTCCAATATGCCTAAAATTGCACATAAAATGACACTTTTTCCGAAAAAAGGGTGCAAAAAAGCTGCCCCGTCCATTTTTATGGCAGGAACGAGGCAGCCGTTTGTAGAAATATTTGAGAATTTATGCCTTCAGCAGCTCGGCAGCGGCGTCACCCAGCTTCGCATTGATGGCATCTGCTTCGGCTTCCGTAGGAGCAACGGCGGACAGATACACCTTGATCTTCGGCTCAGTGCCGGAAGGACGAACCATCAGCTTTGCCTTTCCACCCAGACGGAACTCCAAGACATTTGCCTTCGGCAGGCCGGTGCCCTCGGCGTTGTAGTCCAGCACGCTTTCCACGGCGATTCCGGCAATGCTCTGCGGCGGGGTCTCGCGCAGCTGTTTCATGATGGCGTCCATGGTGTGCATTCCGCTTTCGCCCTCAAAGGCGAAGCTGTGCAGGGCATTGCGGTAGCAGCCAAACTCGGCGTACAGCTGGTTGATGGCATCCAGCAGGGTCATGCCCTGCTTTGCGTACCATGCGGCGGCTTCGCACACCAGCAGCGTGGCGTTGACGGCATCTTTGTCCCGGACGTGTGCGCCGGACAGGTAGCCGTAGCTCTCCTCAAAGCCGAAGATGTAGCGGTCGGCTTCTCCGGCGGCTTCCAGCAGGCCGATCTGCTCACCGATGAACTTGAAGCCGGTCAGGGTACGGCGCAGCTCCACGCCGTACTTCTCGGCCACCGGAGTTGCCATATCGGTGGACACGATGGTGGTCACAGCCACGGGGTGCTCCGGCAGGGTGCCCAGCGCCTTGCGGGTGCGGCAGATGTAGTCCAGCAGGATGATGCCCATCTCGTTGCCGGTAATGAGCCGGTAGCCGCCCTTTCCGTCCGGCACTGCCGTGCCGCAGCGGTCGCAGTCCGGGTCGGTGCCCAGCAAAAGGTCCGGGTGGACTTGATCGCACAGCTCCAGACCCTTCTGCATGGCCTCCCGAATTTCCGGGTTCGGGTAGGGGCAGGTGGGGAAGTTGCCGTCCGGCTTTTCCTGCTCCGGCACCACCGTCACATGGGTGACGCCCAGCTTTGCCAGCAGCTTTTTCACGCATTCCAGACCGGAGCCGTTCAGCGGAGTGTACACCAGCTTCAGGTCGGCGGTGCCTGCCCCATCGCCCACACGCTGGGCATAGACGGCATCCACAAAGTCGTCCAGACATTTCTCGCTGCTGTACTCGATCTTGCCCTCGGCAAGGGCGACATCAAAGTCCGCAGGCTGTACGGCAAAGCAGTCCACCGCTTCAATGGCGGCAAGAATTTTTGCTGCCACCTCAAGGGTGATCTGGCAGCCGTCTGCACCGTAGACCTTGTAGCCGTTGTACTTGGCAGGGTTGTGGCTGGCGGTGACGCAGACGCCCGCGCCGCAGCCGAGGTACCGCACCGCCCACGAAAGCGCCGGGGTCGGCTCAAGCCGGGGGTACATGCAGGCGGTAATGCCGTTCGCGGCCAGCACGCAGGCGGTCTCCCGGGCAAAGCGCTCGCTGCCGATGCGGCTGTCATAGCCGATTGCCACAGAAGGCTCTGCAAAGTTTTTCTTCAGATAGTCAGCCAAGCCCTGCGATGCTTTTGCGACCGTGTAAATGTTCATGCGGTTGGTGCCTGCACCGATTACGCCGCGCAGACCACCCGTGCCAAAGGCAAGGTCACGGTAGAAGGCATCCTCGATTTTGGCATCGTCCAGCGTTTTCAGTTCGGCGGCAACATCGGCATCTGCCGTTGCATTAGCAAGCCATCGCTCATATTCTTTTTTGATGTCCATCTTAATTTTCCTCATTCCATGCGGCTTTTGGCCAGCAGGGCTGCACCGATGACCCCTGCGCGGTAGCCCAGCGTGCAGGCTGTAATGCGGGTATGTTTTTGGGCAAAATCATGTCCGAACACCATGGGCTCCACGGCGGCACGCAGCGGCTTCAGCAGGTTTTCACCCTGGTTGGCTACACCGCCGGACAGCCCGATGACCTCCGGGAAAAAGATGTTAATCAGGTTGGCAATGCCTACCGCAAGATAATGAATGTAGGTATCCACAACCTGCTGTGCGGCGGCATCCCCCTGCGCAGCGGCATCAAATGCCGTGCGACCGTTCACGTCTTCCGGCTTTGCGGCCAGCACGTTCAGCGCACTTTCCGGGTGGGCAAGCCGTGCTTCTTTTGTCATGCGGATCAGTGCGGTGGCACTGGCCAGTGCCTCAAGGCATCCATGACGTCCGCAGGTGCAGCGCGGGGCGTCTGCTGTATCAAGAATCACCATGTGTCCGGCTTCGGAGGCGGCGCCGGTGTAGCCTGTCAGCAGTTTTCCGTCCAGTACAACTCCTGCGCCAACGCCGGTACCCAGAGTAACGACAACCGTACTCTGTGCGCCTTTAGCGCAGCCCGCAAGAGCCTCGCCCAATGCAGCAACATTTGCATCATTACCAACGGCAACCGGCAGACCTGTCTTTTGCGCCAGATATTCCTCCATTGCAAAATCATGCCAATCTAGGTTGTTGGAATACAGCACCGTTCCGCCGTCCACAGTTCCCGGGCATCCGACACCAACACCTGCAACGTCCTTTCCCTCCGCCAGCTGCAGGCACAGCGCTGCAATGTCATCGCAGACAGCTTCCGCCGGGCGCGGCAGGTTTGTGGGGGTGTTGGCTTCGCACAGAATTTCACCCTCGCTGTTCACAAGTGCGGCCTTGATGTTTGTGCCGCCAAGATCTACGCCCAGATACAACATACGCCGTTTCTCCTTCCTTGCTTTACTCTACGGTCAGGTCGGCGCGCAGCAGAATATTCTCTGCATTGTCGCCAAGCTGGAGTTCAAATTTTCCGGGTTCTACCCGCCATACATAATCAGGACCAAGGGTACGCAGCTGCTTTGGTCCGACAGTCAGTTCCACCCGACGGCTTTCACCGGGCGCAAGCGTCAGACGGCGGAAAGCTGCCAGCTGGCGCTCCGGCTTTACGACGGAGCTGAACATATCCCGCACATACAGCTGCGGCACGGCATCGCCGGTGTACTTGCCGGTATTGGTGACCGTGACACTGACAGTGACCGTGTCCTGCGGGTCGATCACGCTGCGGCTCAGGGCCATATCGCGGTAAGCAAATGTTGTGTAGGTCAGACCGTAGCCAAACGGATACAGCGGCAGCCAGTCCATCTCCACATAGCGTTTTCCGCCGCCGGGTCGCCGGCTGTAATGGCAGGGAATCTGCCCGACACTGCGCGGGAACGTGATGGGAAGCCGCCCGCCCGGGGCTGCATCGCCAAACAGTGTTTTTGCAATAGCGGTGCCGCCCTGCTCACCGGGGAACCACGCCTCCAGAATGGCAGGCAGATGATCGTTTTCCCAATTCGCCGTAACGGGGCGTCCGCTTTGCAGCACCAGCACCACAGGGGTTCCGGTTGCATAAACAGCCTGTACCAGCTCAAGCTGTCTGCCGGGCAGGTTCAGGTCGGTGCGGTCAAAGTTCTCGCCGCTGGTCTCCTCGTTGTCGCCCATGCAAAGGATGGCGACATCCGCTTTGCGTGCGGCTTCCACTGCGGCGGGGAAATTTTCGCGCCCTGCGCTGTACCCGAAAATCACGCGGGCGCCCCGCCGGTCGTTGACAAACTCAATGCGGATTTTATAAGCGCGTCCGGCCTCAAAGTGGAAATCCAATGCCTGATCAGCGCTTTTTTCCTTGCCCCAGCCATCAATCAGCAGTTTGTCATCCACATACAGGCGCATACTGTCCTGCGTACTCAGCCCGATGCAGCCATCCATTGTGCGGGGCATAACCACAGAACCCGTCCAGACAACGCTGAAACAGTTGGCATCCAGTGCAGGATGCGGCAGTGCGAAAATCCAGTTGAAATTGACGGTACGATCCGTGCGAACCTGCACCGGTTCGCCCTGCGGCACAGGTCCGTTATAATAGCGGCCTGTCAGCCCGGCTTTGCCGTTTTCATCGTACAGCATGGACGGACCAAACGGGTGCAGCGCCTGCCCCAGAAAGTTGCAGCCGCGCTCGTACAGCACCTCGGTTTCGGGGCTGACTGCAGCACGGATTCCGTCCAGCACAGAAACCCCGCCTTTACGGCCGCGTGTTTCGGTATAGTCGCCATAAGAAACCGTATCAGCTGCCGGACCGATGACTGCCACGCTGCGCAGGTCTTTTCTGATTGGCAGCAGACCGTCATTTTTGAGCAGTACGATGGATTTCTCCGCTATTTTTTCCGCGGTAGCCAGATGTTCCGGACAGCGCAGGATTTTATCGGCGCGTTTTTCGTCCGTATAAGGATTTTCAAACAACCCCAGTGCAAATTTCATACGCAGCACACGCCGACACGCCGTATCCAGCACCGACATCTTCATGGAACCGCTTTCAATCAGGTGGGCAATCGCTTTCTGCCAGACATCATGCGGGAAGTCGTAAAGCTGCAAGTCCACACCGGCTTCCAGCCCAAGACGAATCGCCTCCTCCGGCGTTTCGGCAATAAAATGCCAGTCATACAAGCGGGAAACCGCCGTCAGGTCACTGCGGACAAACCCCGGCATACCAAACTGCCCGCGCAGGACATCCGTTAACAGCTCATGGTCCATGGATACCGGAATACTGTCGATGGAGTTGTAGCTGCACATAGCGTCGCACGCTTTGCCGTCCGCAAAAGCCGCTTCAAAAACAGGCAGGCAGTCGCTGAATACATCGTGCCGTCCCATGGTGCAGGGGGCGCAGTTCAGTCCCCCCACAGGGTTGCCGTAGCCGACGTAGTGCTTGGGTTCGGCAGCCACGGTGTCCGGTGTCGTCAGGTCTGTCCCCTGCATACCCAATACGGTTTCGCGTGCAAACTCAGCACAAAGGTATGTGTCCTCACCATAGGATTCTTCCGCGCGACCATACCGTGGATCACGAATCAGATCCATGACGGGGCTGTATGTTTCGTGAATCCCGCAAGCCCGGGACTCTGCCGCAATGGCGTGTCCCATCTCGCGCCCGAGTTCAGGCTCAAAGCTTGCCGCCAGACCAATTTGCTGCGGAAAACTGGTTGCGTTGTTTGTCATCAGCCCATGCAGTGCTTCCTCGCTAAAAAGGTATGGGATGCCAAGACGTGTGTTTTCTATGGCATACCGCTGCACAACATTGGCTTGGGCAGCAGTCATACCGCGCAGTTGCACACTGCCGACACTATTGTGCTGCATCAGTGCATCAAACCGCTGCATATCCACGGCTGTAACCTTGCCGTTTTCGTCCTGCGTTGTAAAATCGCCGGAATAATACTGATCTGTCTGCAGGATCTTTTCTTCAAGGGTCATCCGGCTCATCAGGTCGCTAATGCGCTCTTCTGTCGAAAGATCCGGGTTCTGGTATGGGTACATCTTTTTTCTCCCTTTATGTTACAGAGGGCAATTTTCGCCCATTTATAATCAGGTTGGCAAAACCGCCGATGCCTGCCACAAAAAACAGCAGCGAAATTGAGCTGTCCCCCATAGATTTTTCCAGCATGGGCTGGATGGCGGTTCCCACTGCGGCCGATGTGCAGGTGGCAATGCTGCTCATGGCAGCCGTTACGCCAAAGTAAGCGGTTTTGCCGCTTTCAGGACTCAATGCAAATTGCAGGTTTGTGCTTGCCAGTGATGCGCCGCCTGCACAGCCCGCCGCAACGACAATCAGAACCGGCGCAACCAAATGTGCAAAGGAAGGGCGCACAAAGGACCAGCCCAGCGTGCAGGAAAGATTCAGGAATGCAGTAAGCCAAATAACGCAGTTCCACGCAGTGTGGTCGGCCAGCCGCCCCCACACCCAGCTGCCTGCCATGCCCACAACAGCGGACACGACACCCACCGATGTGATGAAGGTGTGGCTGAGCCCCAGCACCCGCAGCTCATACACGGAAAGGAACGGAGAAGCAAAGCCGCCAGTCAGCCCGCCGATGATGCAGTAAAAAAGCAATGGACGGTAAGCAGGGTCGCGCACTGGGCGCAGAATATCCGCCGGGCGCATTTTGGAGGTGAATTTTACCGGGTTCTCTCTTACCGAAGCAAGCAGAACGGCATCCACCACAGTAAGCGACAGGCTGACAATACCGATGATAAGAAAGCCGGTATAGCCCTGCCCCTGTTCCAGATAATAATCCAGTACGCGACCAAGTGCAAGTGTTGCCGCGCTGGAAACGCAGGTTCCGATAATGCTCTTGACGGCGTAGAACTGACCGCGCCCGCCTTGGGGGGCGATGCCCAAAACCATGTGTTCCAGCCCCGGCGTAACAAGCCCCGCAGAGAAAAAGCCGATGGTATAAAGCACCAGCACCACAGCGCGGGCATGACCGGGGTCCGGCAGAGCCAGCGGTATCAGCAGGATGCTGCTGACCGAAAGCCGGAACACCACGCACATAAGCCATATAGCCAGTTTGCGGTGGTGCATCCGTTCAAACACAAAGGGCGAGATAAACTGCAGTACGCACCCGAAAGACGGTATCATGGCCGCTGCGGCGCATAAGGATACGGACGCCCCAAGGCTGCTCAGATACCCGGCCAGAAAGTTGCCGGTGGCAACGGCATAAATCACACCGGCCACTGCGCCTTCGGCAATAATACGATGTCGTCCGGCTTGCAGCTCATCTTCGGACGGCGTATGCGCTGGGAAAAACAACTGATAAAGCCAGCCCATGGCTTACCTCCCGGCAGGCGCCTCCACGGTTCCGTAAGCGCGTCCGCGAAGAAGATCCGCGTAACGGCAGATCAGGTTTGTCAGAACCGGCAGGCTGCTTTCTTTGCTGACCTGACGCCACTGCGCACGGTAGCGCTGCAGCCAGTGTTCCAGCGCGGCTGCCATGGCATCTGCTTCGGGGCCGTGCGGGCAGCCTGCATTGAGCCATGCGCCAATACGGTTCCACAGCACAATGATGTCTGCCGTCTGGCAGAGTACCTGTACAATCTGCTTTTTGCCGGCAGGAAGGTTTGCTGCGTCCGCAAGGATATCCGCCTTTGCCTTTTCTACGGCGCGGTTGGCATCGTCAATCCTTGTAAAGTCAACCTCAGAAAGGATCTCGGCGCGGGTTTTCTCATCACATTCTATCCAGTTGACGGTATTCCGCCAGTCAAAGACTTCATAGTCCTGCAGTTTTGCCATCAGGCCGACAAACTGCCCGGTGGCATCGCCGTAATACAGGCGGGAAACGGCTTCGTTCAGCTCGTCAAATTCCACAGGCTCTGCATTCCAACCGAACGCTGCACCGTACAGGACGCCCGGAATCGTCAGGCGCGGGTCATTGACATGACCATAATCGCCCCAGTCCGTGTTCAAAAGGCCGATGGCGTTGTACTTGTGTGCATGGTGGCACATGGTACGGATATTCAGGTAAGAATTGTACATCAGAGGCATCCAACGGTTCCAGCCACAAACGCCGGGGCAGGCATCAATTTCAGGCGTTTTCCTCAAAATTCTCCACCTGCTCCATTACCTTGCGGAAAACTTCCGGGCTATACTTTGGTGGATAGCCGTTTTTGGCAAGACATATCTTGATTTCCAGCTTCAGCTGGTTACGAACATTCTGGTTGTTCAGCCAGTCGGCAAAAGAAGATTTAGTGTCGATGATTTCTTTGACCTTTTTCGCCAACATTTTGCACTTATCGTTGATAACTACACCGTCCACATTCTGGTCGATGCCGTACTCGAAATTATACTGGTCGCGCAGGGCAAGCAGGATATCATAGAACGCCTTTTCCTCAAAGGTCAGGCCGATTTTGCGGAAACTTTCGCGGCTTTCCTTCATCTGGCGCAGCACTTCCAGAGCATGGTCATAGGCAGCTTTGATAATTTCATCGGATGCCTGTTCCTGTGCTTCACCGGTCCTTCACAAAGTTGACGCGGCCCTTGACGAGCGACACGACGCGGGTCAGGAACT
>OHAQ01000548.1_pt1 | contig 29634 bp, 19 predicted proteins | sample 1577111 | NCBI WGS metagenome assembly OHAQ01 (sample SAMEA3541549, study PRJEB24748) | human gut metagenome | biome: human gut; feature: human-associated habitat; material: faeces | place: China | collected 2012 | reverse complement strand
TAGCTAGCGTTCATCCTGAGCCAGGATCAAACTCTTCATTGTAAAAGTATTGTTAGTCAGCATAAAGCTGATTTTTGCTCTGTTCAGGATGCCGTACAATTTATTGACTTCATTAATACCTTACGTCTCATGCATATTACTATATATATAAGACAAGTATTGACGGTTCTATTTTTTTCTTGTACTACTTGTATTGTTTATCAATATTTCAAAGAACTTGCTGCTTTCGTTTTAAAAGCGGGTGCAAAGGTAAGAGGTTTTATTTTAACTACCAAATGTTTTCGGAAGTTTTTTTTTCGCTTTTCTTTTTCTATCGTTTCTCAGACTCTCTTAGCGAAAGGGAAAGAAGGTAAAGAAGAAAAACAAAACGACTTTTCTTTGCGAATCGGACTGCAAAGATAAGAACTTTTAGCTTTATCTTCCAAACTTTATCGGAAGTTTTTTTTGTTCTTATGGTCAAGCAGTACTGCGCTTTTACACTAAGTCAATTTAACAAGGCTTTCTTCTCTTGGAAAGCGGGTGCAAAAGTACGCCCTTTTCAAATATACTCCAAACTTAAATCACTCTTTTTTTGAATTATTTTTGAGGATAGAAGCTAAAGTGTTGAATTATAAGGATGTTGTAGAACATAAAATTCTTGGATGGAGGAGGAACAGAGGAAAGGAGTGCACATTATTATATTCACACGCGCGTTAGAAGGGCGAGGGCACGGGCGTATGCACAAGGGAAAGGAAGAGGAAATACAGGAAAGGTGAAGAAGATGCGCAAAGGAAACCAGAACGGGAATCCAAAGAAAAGGAAAAAAGGACGGAGGAAAAGGGGATTGAAAGACTGAAAAGGAAGAAGGCAGGAAGAAGGGGAAATCGTAGCAAGGGAGGAAAATACGAAAAAAAGGGTAGAGACAGGAGTCTTTTAAAGTTCTACACTCTTGGAAAAAGAAAAAACTATGCCATCCGCAACAATTGGATTAACATTCTTAGGGGGACTGACTAAAAAGTCAATAGTATCTTAAATATCCTCCTTCCCGAAGGAGGAGAATGGAGATACTACCGACTTTTCAGTTAACCCCTACTTACGTGTCAGCCAGGCTCTCTATGAAAATAAAAAACTATAATTTGCTGTCATCTGTCACGGTGTCGGGTGTAATTGATTGAATATGAATAATTAATGAGGTGGCGGCAGTAGGTGACGGCAGTGTGACGGCAAATTTTGCTGTCACACTGCCTTGTTTTCAATGGTTACTTATGGGCTGTTGGTTGGGCTATACAGAGCTTTTTAGTTTCTCCCGCTTGAAACTTTTGTTTCTCCTGCTTGGAACTAAAGTTTCATCGGCTTGAAACTTTAGTTTCAAAGCCGTGAAAACAAAGTTTCGGACGCTTGAAAACAGTGGTTCCAGCCTATGGAATGAATGAAACAAGGCAGGAAACTGATGCCTTACTTATATGATTCAATTAACTTGACCGCACCAACTGTTCGATTAACCTGCTCTTCCAAGAAACAATAAATCACTTATCACTCAAAAACAGCGGAGTTATCAACTATTAAAGGATGATTTATCAATTATTAATGTCTGAAATATCAATCGTTAAGAATTGACACCTCAGACATTAATACACTGTAAATCAAATGACAACATCAAACAAATGACAGATAATGATACATGGAAGAGTGAGAGCAAACACTTGCTCTCATAACTGCTACCACACTTGCTGCCATACCTGAAACTAAGATGAATAAAGGCATACAGACAATCTGTTAGGGCATGAGAGCAAAAGTCGCGTTGAATTACTGTGGAGAAATAAATATAGACGGCTATCATATTAAGCAAAAAACGGTCAAAAAGAGCAGGAAATAAATGATAGTACATAAGATACCTATTCCGATCCCCATGATTTTTGTTTTAACTGTAATATCAACAGAATCTATTTGCTTGATTTTGAATAACTTTCTTTCTACCACAAAGAATACTGTAGAGTACAAAAGTGGAAGAATATAAAAGACTACTGGATTTAACTCTATAAAAATGGCATAAAACGAAAACATAGCTCTAAAAAAGACCATAAACACCAATGCCTGCGTTAAAATCCAATATAACTTTTTATTTTTCCAATAACTGATTCCTGTCAGTATAACAATTATCCAGAAAAATGCCGGACAAAATACATTCTCTTTGTACTTACAAAAATCAGCAAGTCCCCCATACATTGCATCAGCTTCGGCCATAGAATACAAAGTACGATAGTCATGAATCTCCAAACAGAGAAAAATGATTCCTGCAATAATCTCTATAAAAGGAATCAATTTTAGTATATTCTTTTTAACTGGAGACCGCTCTTTCATGTATCAAATTATTTTTCAAACAAATATAGTTTTTATTAATTGAAAAAACAAATACATAATTATAGATACAGGCAAATAAAGATTGGGCATTCCCGAGCAAAATCCACCTTCAGTTGTTATTCAAAGACAAGGATATTTTATACTATAAAAAGTCAATGTCATGGAAAAAAACATTTTTAAGTTAGATAATGAACAGCTCAAAGCGATTGTATGCTCATTTCGGGATAAAACAGAAGAAGGGTTAAAAACGGAAAATGCAGAGATACAATGCATTCCTACTTTCATTGCTCCAAAAACAACCCATATTAAAGGAAAGTCACTGGTACTTGACCTGGGAGGAACCAATTATCGGGTGGCAATCGTAGATTTCGACAAAGCAACACCAACCGTTCACCCGAACAATGGCTGGAAAAAAGACATGTCAATTATGAAGTCCGTCGGATATACCCGCGAAGAGTTATTCAAAGAACTCGCCGATATGATTATAGGAATCAAACGTGAGGAAGAAATGCCTATCGGTTATTGTTTTTCTTATCCGGCCGAGTCCGTACCGGGTGGAGACGCCAAACTGTTACGCTGGACAAAAGGAGTAGATATTAAAGAAATGGTTGGAGAATTTATCGGAAAACCTTTACTCGACTATCTGAATGAAAGAAACAAAATTAAGTTTACAGGCATCAAGGTAGTAAACGATACTATAGCCAGTTTATTCGCCGGTCTCACAGATAATAGTTATGATGCATATATCGGCCTCATCGTAGGGACAGGAACCAATATGGCAACTTTTATCCCTGCCGATAAAATTGAAAAACTGGATCAGTCATGCAATGCACATGGATTGATTCCTGTCAATTTGGAATCAGGCAATTTCCATCCGCCCTTTCTGACTGCGGTAGATGATACCGTTGACGCTATTTCCGGTAATCCGGGAAAGCAACGTTTTGAGAAAGCGGTATCCGGTATGTATCTGGGAGACATACTGAAAACAGCCTTTCCGCTGGAAGAGTTCGAAGAGAAATTCGACGCACAGAAACTGACTTCCATTATGAATTACCCGGACATCTACAAGGATGTATATGTACAGGTAGCACAATGGATTTATGGCAGATCCGCACAATTGGTTGCCGCCTCACTTACGGGGCTTATCATGTTACTGAAATCCTATAATAAGGATATACGAAAGGTTTGCCTGGTAGCCGAAGGCAGCCTTTTCTGGAGTGAAAACAGGAAGGATAAAAACTATAACATTCTCGTTATGGAAAAACTGAGAGAACTCCTTCAATTATTCGGCCTGAAAGATATTGAAGTGGATATAAAAAGTATGAATAACGCAAACCTGATAGGGACAGGCATTGCGGCATTATCATAATATACTCCCGTCACTGCCGGCATCCTCACAATTCTATGAGGCATTTTAATGTAGCGGATTCATCAATAAACTTTTCTTAAAGTTTATGATGAATCACGACTACATTTGAAAAATCATAGACAAACACAAAGACTGGTAAAACCAAGTCATAAAACCGATGTTGCTACAACCGTGTTTACCTCATTTAAAGAAATGTCCGCCCGATATTATTTATTATAAGGAATCACACTTAAACTATAATTACCATCAGGCAACAAATCCGAATCAAATTCTATTTCAATATCTTTAGACTCTCCTTTCAACAATGTGAAATAATTATCGTTCATCAAAGCAGGTAATATACGCTCACCATCAGAAGAGCGAATAGCCTGTACGTGAACAGCAAAAGCGACTGATGATCCCACATTTTCGATCTTTGCTTTAATCACTTTCTTACCATTACTATCCACTAAGCTTGATGTTGTGCGCAATTTGGCTTTCGGCAAATTATTCAATGCTTTATAATCTCCCGGTTTATTGGAACGCCAATAAAAGTTATCAGAAAGCAGTTGCCCGTTTTCATCGTTCAGTTCCAACTTGATGAAATGCACAGGAGTCAAATCCGTTGGCTTCTTTTTTCTACCATATAATTCAAATTCATAAAGTGAATATCCCCACATAGTAGCCTGTTTCAACCCTTGCATTTTCACATAACGAGTACAAACAGGTTTTATCTTAATCTCTTCGACACCGCCTTTAGAGTCCTCATTGATATAAATTTCTTTCCAGTTTATTGCATCATCCGAAATCAACAGTTTATAAGCTTTTGCATGAGCAGCCTCCCAGTTCAATATGACAGAGGCTATTTCAGTAGGTTCACCCAGATCAACATAAATCCATTCTTCATCACGGGGTTCACTCGCCCAACGACTGCCATCACTGGCATCAATCGCGGCACTTGGTTCTCCGGCATCTGCCGAAATGGAGGAAGCAACCGCTTTCTTACCGAAAGCAAGGTTGTCTGTTGTAAAATTCAGATGGAAACAATAGGAATCCTTATTAGCGGCGGCATCCAAAACTACAGACTGGCTATAACGCCCCATTTCTTTCCCATCCAGATTATAGACTTTACCTGTAGCCGTAAGTCCTTTCTGCTCTTTCAAAGTGGTATTGATCACTTTTACACTATTATCAGCATAACTCCACTGAATATGAACCGGTTCACACGCCTTTCTGATTCCCCAGTAAGCCCCCGTCAAGTCATAATAATAATCATAGGTTTGCCATACCAATGAAGGATAAGCCGACTGCCCCATCCAAGTCAATATGCCGGAAGCATCTTCCCAAATATGATGTTGAAAGCCTTCGTACATCGCTTTATTCACCTCAACATTCACTAATTGAGCTTTCCGGCAAAAATCTTCAATACCTTTCGCTTTACCATAATTGAACTCTACGGTAGAGAAATATTTGTCGGGACTGGCGTTCCCCGCCGAATTGCCAAAGAAATGCTTGTCCCACATTTCATTACGTGGCCACCAATCTTTTTCGGGCACAAATTTCTTAAAGCTATCGAAAGTAGTAAAGACAGCTGTACCTATTTCTGTACGGAATCCCCATCCTTTGGTTATATTGGCACCATATCCATAAGGGGCTTTGGTAAAATACCAGTTAGGATGAGAGTTAGTCCAAGGTCCACTCCCGGAAAGGCCGTCACTATGGGAATTGGCATGATAGGCCCGATCACCCCCATCGTATGTTCTAACGTCTTCCTCCAGCCACTTATTAAGAGGCGGTAACGGATACCCCTCATTATCACCACACCACACTGCAATACAAGCATGATTACGCAAACGCTTGATCTTTTCCACTGCATTCATATTGAAAGCAAAAACATCATCCGGAAGATTCGAATTTGAATTTAACCAGAAGTCGTCCCACACCATAATGCCGTATTTATCGCAAGCTTCATAAAACTCATCATCCGTAACCGAACCGATCCAATTGCGTATCATATTAAAATGCATCTCATTGTGAAGTTTCAATTTAAGATCATATTCTTCACCCCGACAACGCAACATATATTCGCTCATTCCCCAGTTTCCTCCTTTTACATAAACAGGTTCACCATTTATTTTAAGATGAAGCACACCGTCAACCAGCTCGGAACCGTATTCACGAATACCAAATGTAATATTCTGTTTATCAGAAGCCTTACCATTCACCATATAAGTCAGTTCGCAGGTATAAAGATTCGGCTGTCCGTAACCATTAGGCCACCACAAAGCAGGATTCTGAATTATAAATTGACTGAACTTGCTATCATCCAGAAGAAAAGTCCGCTGTTTGCCTGCCTCAATTACCAAATCTTCGGTAAATTCAATGTTGCCCGGCTGAATGATACCTTTCAACACTCCTTTCTGCTCTATATCTGTATGATTCCGTAGTTCCAACTGCAAGCTTAAAACCGCTTTGTTTTTAGAAGGAACTTTCGAACGTATCCAAGGATCGACGATAGACACTTCGCCGGTTTTTGTCAAATAGACGTCGTCAGTAATACCAGTCAAAAGACCGGGAACATAAGGCATCCAATCCCAGCCGGCACATGACATATAAGTAGGACTTGCATAATTGGGAACCGGAGTGCCTACCCAATGCACAAGGACGGCAAGCACATTCTTACCGTTTTTTGACAGCAAATCGGTTATATCGAAATTCCCCCGATGCATAAATCCATCAAGCAATCCGAGACGCGTCCCATTAAAAAATATTTCTCCTTTACGGTTAACCCCTTCAAAATTTAGCCATACCCTTTCTCCGTTTTCCACCTCCGGCGAATTAAACTCTGTACGATACCAGAAGTTACGGTCATATTTTGCTTTATCGACTTTATACGCATTATCAGCAAAATTCGGATCAGGCTCCAGTCCTTCTAATACATACGAACCAAACACCGTTCCCGGCACAGTTGCTTTGACCCAATCCCTCGTGTCATATCGGGTAGTCATCATATCAGAAGGATGCTCAATTTCTGCCTGAGCTTTCACTTTCCATATCGTCAGATTTCCATCACTATTCAATGAAATTTTTACTTTTTGTGCATGAACGGTGATACCAGTAAATAATAAAACAAGTAACAGTGTAGTCTTCCAAATATTCATATCTTCTATTTCTTTTTCACATTACAGATCAGTATATGAACGATTAATCGCTCATATACCCCTAAAAAAGAAATCAGATAGTCATATTATTATATTTTGTATTCCTCTATCTTCCTGTACAAAGTGGTAAGACCGATCTTCAGCAAGCGGGCAGTTTCCGTCTTGTTGCCTTTCGTATATTCCAGGACGCGGGCAATATGCCTTCGTTCCATAGCAGCCAGTTCAAAACTACCGATATTATCATCCGAACATTCATAATGAGTATTCTGAATCTCCAACGGAAGATCGCACACATCCAGATGCCCGCCTTCGCAGACAATCAGACTCCGTTCTATCACATTCCGCAATTCACGGATATTTCCTTTCCAGGGTTGCTGTTCCAACGCATGAAGAAAAGCAGGAGTCATCTCATTGACCGTATACGAAAGTTTCTCGGAAAAGCTCTTTGCAAAGGCAGTGGCAAGAATTCTGATATCACCGGTACGTTCGCGAAGTGCCGGCAGATGTACCTGAAATACCGAAAGACGATAAAACAGGTCTTCACGGAAACGTCCCGCTTTGATTTCCTCTGTCAGATTGCGGTTGGTAGCAGCAATAATACGAACATTCACGTGCGTCGGTTTCGTATCTCCTATCTTTATATATTCGCCTGTTTCGAGAATACGCAGCAATTTGGCCTGTAGTTCAAAAGCCATTTCTCCGATTTCATCCAAAAAGATCGTACCGTTGTTGGCTTCTTCGAAGAGTCCTTTCTTGTCCTTCAAAGCTCCGGTGAAGGACCCGGCTTTATGCCCGAACATTTCACTCTCCAGCAGTTCCTTACTGAAAGACGAACAGTTCACGGCAACAAAGCTCTGTTTGCTCCGCTTACTATTATAATGTATGGCTTGTGCAAATACTTCTTTTCCGGTCCCCGTTTCTCCGGTCAACAACACCGGAACATCAGTCACCGAAACCTTCTGTGCCAGCATAACAGCTTCTTTCAGCACTTTCGATTCTCCCAGAATGGAATCAAAAGAATATAGCTGACTGACTTTCTTTTCCAGTTTCTCTAACCGGACATTCATCTTAGCCTTCTCAACGGCACGACTGATCAGAGGGATAATCTTATTATTATCGTCCCCTTTGGTTATATAATCAAATGCACCGTTCTTGATTGCCTGCACTCCGTCGGGTATATTACCGTGAGCGGTAAGAAGAATGACTTCCACATTCGGAGCTGTCTTTTTAATGTTCAACACCAGATCGACCCCGTTTCCATCGGGAAGAAAGACATCACACAAAGCCACATCCGGCTGTTGAATTTCCAACTGCCTGATAGCTGCCTTGCAATCACCCGCCTGACACACCTCATAACCCTCCAGTCCGAGCATACGAGCCAACAGGCTACGAATCTGAACCTCATCGTCAATGATAAGAATTTTACTCATAATTAATTTATAAAAAATGAAGAAAGACAAACAGGGTGCGCAAATATAAGTCTTTTTTCTATGATCCGAGAACAATTCTCCCTACTTTATTGTTATTTCCACAGGAAACTATTTACGCAACAAACTTATGAAGATCATTATTATTGGAGGCGTTGCCGGAGGAGCTACCACTGCTGCCCGAATCAGACGCACAAACGAAGCAGCTGAAATCATCCTTTTAGAAAAAGGAAAGTATATCTCTTATGCCAATTGCGGACTGCCGTATTACATCGGAGGCGTGATCAAAGAACGGGAAAAACTGTTTGTACAGACGCCCGAAGCATTTTCTACGCGCTTTCGTGTAGACGTACGAACTGAAAATGAAGTAATCTTCATCGACCGGAAGAGAAAAACAGTAACGGTAAGACAAAGTAGCGGAGACACTTACGAGGAAAGCTACGACAAATTACTGATATCGACCGGAGCCTCCCCTGTACGTCCTCCCCTGCCGGGAATCGACCTGAACGGAATCTTCACACTCAGGAATGTAGCCGACACAGACCGAATCAAAGAATATATCAACAGTCATGCTCCCCGAAAGGCTGTTGTCATCGGAGCCGGATTTATCGGGCTGGAAATGGCAGAGAACCTGCACGCACAAGGAGCTAAAGTTTCTATTGTGGAAATGGGCAATCAAGTGATGGCTCCCATCGACTTCTCCATGGCATCCCTTGTACACCAGCATTTGATGGACAAAGGAGTGAACTTGTATCTGGAGCAGGCAGTAGCTTCTTTTGAAAGAGACGGAAAAGGATTGAAAGTCATCTTCAAGAACGGACAGTCCATCTCTGCCGACATCGTTATACTTTCCATCGGCGTACGTCCGGAAACGACACTGGCACGTGCCGCAGAGCTGAAGATCGGCGAAGCCGGAGGAATCGCCGTCAACGACTACCTGCAAACGTCGGACGAATCGATTTACGCCATCGGTGACGCTATCGAATTCCGCCACCCGATCACCGGAAAACCGTGGCTCAATTACCTTGCTGGTCCCGCCAATCGTCAGGGACGAATTGTCGCAGACAACATTCAGGGAGCACACATCCCTTATGAAGGAGCCATCGGAACTTCCATTGCAAAAGTATTCGACATGACTGTTGCTTCTACCGGATTACCCGGCAAACGATTGCGGCAGGCAGAAATCAATTATATGTCTTCGACCATCCATCCGTCCTCTCACGCAGGATATTACCCGGATGCCATGCCGATGAGTATTAAAATCACTTTCGACCCGAAGACAGGTAAACTGTACGGCGGACAGATCGTCGGCTATGACGGTGTAGACAAACGAATTGACGAAATCGCGCTTGTCATCAAGCATGAAGGTACGATCTATGATCTGATGAAAGTGGAGCAGGCTTACGCCCCTCCGTTCTCTTCTGCCAAAGATCCGGTAGCCGTTGCAGGATACGTAGCCGAAAACATCATAACTGGGAAAGTACAACCCGTCTATTGGAGACAGTTGAGGGATATCGAGATGGAAAACAATTTCCTGCTGGATGTACGTACTCCTGACGAATTCTCGCTCAATACACTGCCAGGTGCAGTGAACATTCCGCTGGACGAACTGCGTGACCGGCTGGATGAACTGCCGAAAGACAAGATGATCTATACATTCTGTGCCGTCGGACTCAGAGGATACCTTGCTTATCGCATTCTGGTACAGCATGGATTTGAAAAGGTACGCAACCTTTCCGGAGGATTGAAAACATACCACGCTGCCGCAGCACCCATCATCCTGAGAGAAGAAAGTGAGAACGAAGTACCTGCACAACCGAACGCAAACATACAACAGCCGGCAGATGCGCAACCTCAAAAGACAGTTTCACCAGTTGAAGCAGTGAAGACAATCCGTGTAGACGCTTGCGGACTGCAATGTCCGGGGCCGATTCTGAAAATGAAAAAGACAATGGATTCGCTGGTTTCCGGCGACCGGGTAGAAATTACCTCAACCGATCCGGGATTCCCGCGTGATGCTGCCGCATGGTGCAACTCGACAGGAAATCAGTTGATTTCCAAAGAAACAGCAGGAGGAAAATCTGTAGTAGTGATCGAAAAGGGCGAACCTAAATCCTGCAATATTGTTACCTCCTGTGAAGGCAAAGGAAAAACTTTCATCATGTTCAGTGATGATTTAGACAAAGCTTTAGCTACCTTTGTGCTCGCTAATGGCGCAGCTGCCACCGGACAAAAGGTAACGATCTTTTTCACCTTCTGGGGACTGAACGTTATCAAGAAGCTGCATAAGCCGAACGTCGAAAAAGATATCTTTGGAAAAATGTTCGGCATGATGCTCCCTTCCAGCTCCCGAAAGTTGAAACTCTCTAAAATGAGCATGGGAGGAATAGGAGGAAAAATGATGCGGTACATCATGAATCGGAAAGGCATCGACTCTCTGGAGTCCTTACGCCAACAAGCTCTGGAGAACGGTGTGGAATTTATCGCCTGCCAAATGTCCATGGACGTCATGGGAGTGAAACAGGAAGAACTTCTGGACGAAGTGACAATAGGCGGAGTAGCAACATACATGGAACGGGCGGATAATGCAAATATCAACCTGTTTATATAGAAAAAGAACAAACAAAAAAACGAAGTAGCATATGAAGACAATATGTGTAATGCGCGATGTATTCAAAGCAATGGCAAGATTTGAAGATGCATTTGAAAAAGTGTATCAGGTATCATTAAATGAAGCGATGATATTATGTGCCCTGCAAGAAGCCTCGCCCAATAATATGACGGCCACGAGCCTGTCCAAACGAACGGAGCTGACACCCTCTCACGCTTCAAAGATGCTCCGGATTCTGGAAGAAAAAGAACTGATTGTCAGAACACTCGGAGAAGAGGACCGAAGACTGATGCAGTTCCATCTCAGTCAGAGCGGTAAAAAACTAGTCCGACAATTAGCACTTGAAAAAGTGGAAATACCGGAATTACTGAAACCGCTATTCGAATCGGTAGATTCCTAAATCAAGCAGCCCGATACATGTAATATCGGCTTGCAGAAGAATAAAACGGTGAACCGCCTGTTCATATATTACAGGTTGTTCACCGTTTCTCGTTTCGTCATTCTTCAAGCCACCCTCTAAGAAGAGACATCACTTTCTGCTTCTGATCTTCGGACATTGTACCGATGCGTGCAAGATGACTGCCTCCCGGCTCTACAAAAACATGAATATTCTTTTTATTCTTCAGCCATGTTACTCCGGCAGCTGTCCAGGGATCATTCTGACCATAGATAAAAATCATCTTCGGATCGTTCTTCTTCAAGAACCGCACAATCTTATTGCTCAATGTCTTATCGAATTTCATCTTCCGCATATCTTCCGGCAACATCAGTCTTCTCAGATAATCCTTGCTGGTCTTTATAGAAAGGTAAGGTTTAAAAGGAGCGATATCGTATCCATAATACCCCAATTCGCGGGCAGCCTGCACGAAGAAAGAAAGAGTCGGGCTGTCTACTATAAAATAAGAAGGTCCGCTGATTGCCAGCAAATGATCCAGCAGTGTATCGTCAGAAGCCGAGATTTCCGGTATACTACGGATATCCGTTCCCCATTGCCAGATAGAGAAAGAATATTCCAGCACACAGAAATCGTATATTTCTTCCAGAGGAGCGCGGAATGTATAGTTCTTTTCAGTACACATTTTTTCAAAACGGGGCAACAAACGAGCCTTTCGCTTCAATACTTCCAACTGGAAATCTTCTATTTTTTTCCTATCGGCTTCCGTACCTACCCGGCGGAGGAAAGGTTCGTGCCGACCGTCTTCACGCGCATAACAAAGAGGAGCAACATAAGGCACGGAAACATCCACATCGTCGGGGAAGAAAACACGGTATAATAAGGAGGTCTGCCCACCCTTGCTGATCCCCGTACTGATCCATTTGCCAGGATATAAAGTCTTGAAAGCGGTTGTCACGGCATGCAAATCCTCGGCAGAATTCTCTGCGGTCAGGTATTGCCAGTCGCACGGTTCGGGAGTGGATTCGAGAAAGTAGCGATGCTCCACAAAGATCATATTGGCATCGAACAATTCAGAAAGTTCTTCCCGATAAGTGGGGCGCAAAGCATACCCTGCCCCATATCCTTCAGTGACAATCACTGTGGGACGGTCATAACCGACGTGTCCCACAATCACCCGCTGGCGGAAACTTCCCTTTTCGGGATGTCGATGATCCAGCGGCTGAGTCAGGTACATTACATACTTTTCCGGGAAGCGGCTGGTGTCGAGCGACTTTATTCCGCTGACGGACTTATTTTTTTCGATCTTCTGAATAAACGATTCCTGCGCCGACAATGAGACGGGCGCAACTGCGATCAGCAGCACGATTGAGAACCATACGAAAAGAGGTATCCGAATGTGTTTCATAAGCATTTGAGTGTTAATTTTCTCGCAAAGATAATCATTTGCACGAACCTTTTTACACATTTCTTGTTGTTTGTAACAAAAGCCCCAAGGTACCAGGGCGTGATTTTTATATAACCTAAACATTATAAAAGATATGAAGAAATTAATTCCTATTTTATTGGCGGTCTTTGCACTCGCTTCTTGCGAAAAAGACCCGGACATGGGTAAGCTGGATGACAACTATCTGGTATACACTAACTACGACAAGCAAGCCAACTTCAAAGACTTCAGCACATTCTATCTGGCTGACAAAATCTTGGTTATCTCTGACAGCAAAGAACCGGAATATCTCGAAGGAGAAGGCGCTGAGCAAATTCTGGCTGCTTATACAGAAAATATGGAAGCAAAAGGTTATCAACCGGCTGCCGATAAAGAAAGTGCCGATCTTGGTATTCAAGTAAGCTACATCGCAAGTACTTATTATTTCACCGGCTACACACAACCTGAATGGTGGTGGGGATATCCCGGCTACTGGGGACCCAGCTACTGGGGTAACTGGGGCGGATGGTACTATCCGTACGCTGTGACCTACAGCTATAGCACCAACTCATTCATTACAGAAATGGTGAACCTGAAAGCAGATGAAGGTGAAGGCAAAAAACTTCCTGTAGTCTGGACAAGCTATCTGACTGGATTTGAAACAGGCTCTAAAGCTATCAACCGCACTCTTGCTATTGAAGCAGTGAACCAGTCATTCACTCAGTCACCTTATCTTACTAACAAATAAACAACTACAACTGTTATGAAAACAAGAAAGAATATATATTTCAAGGTAGTGGCGCTAGCAGCCATTGCCATCGCCTTTGCCATGCCGGCTAAGGCACAGCTATCAGACAATGGATATGCTAATATAGACTGGCAGTTCAATGTTCCATTGAGCAATAATTTTGCAGACAAAGCCAGCGGTTGGGGTATGAACTTTGAAGGTGGTTATTTCGTTACTCCTAACCTGGGTCTGGGTCTTTTCCTGAACTATCACAGCAACCACGAGTATATTCCTCGCGAAACATTCAAGATAGGTGCAGGTGACGTTACAACTGATCAGCAACACACAATGTTCCAGTTGCCTTTCGGTGCTGCCGCCCGCTACCAATGGAATCGCGGTGGAGCCGTACAACCTTATGTCAGTGCAAAATTAGGTGCTGAATATGCTAAGATCCGTTCCAACTTCAATATGTTGGAAGCCAGAGAAAACAGCTGGGGATTCTACGCTTCTCCTGAAGTAGGTGTCAATGTATTCCCTTGGGTTTACGGACCGGGTCTGCACTTTGCTCTGTACTACAGCTATGGTACCAATAAGGCTGATGTACTGCATTACAGTGTAGACGGACTGAACAACTTCGGTTTCCGCGTGGGTGTTTCATTCTAACCCGAGCAACTACTTGATTTTACATTAATAAGCAAGAGCCCCTCTACTTCGGCAGAGGGGCTCTTCATTTTTTATTTGCTTTGAATCGCTTTATAGATCGCATCCTGTATCTGTTCGCGAATTTCCAGACGGCTTAGCTTCCGGTTGGTTACGTCCGGATAAATCCGGTTGCTCAGAAATACATAAACCAAGCCATTGTCGGGGTCTACCCAGGCACACGTTCCGGTAAATCCGGTATGACCGTATACTTTTGCCGGTGTATGCTTTCCGCAAGGGCTCTTTTCCGGATTACGGGTATCCGGCTTGTCAAATCCAAGTCCGCGACGGCTGATTTTGGAAACTTCCGTTGTAAACAACTGGCAGGTTTCCTTGCTTAAATAACGCTGTCCGTTCAACTCACCACCGTTCAGCAACATCTGATAAACCTGTGCCACTTCACGTGCATTCGAGAACAATCCGGCATTTCCCGAAACGCCTCCCTGGAAAGCGGCAGCCTCATCGTGCACAAATCCCTGAAGGGTAGTCTTACGCAAGAAGCGATCGACAGAAGAAGGTACAACTTCCGATTTCGGAAAGCGGCGCAAAGGAAGGTATCCTGTACGTTCCAGTCCCATCGGTTCATAAAATTCACGTTGCAAGTAGGCATCCATCGGCATTCCCGCAAGTTTCTCAACCAAAAGACGCAACAGGATAAAACCGACATCGCTGTATCGGTAAGTTTTAGGTTTCATCGGTGCGTCTGCAATCTTCTTCTCCATTTCCTTGAAGAAAGAAGGATTCAGCCACAGACTATCACAGATTTGCAAGGTGTAATCTCCGGTTTTAACCGTTGAAACATATTCCTTTTTAAATGCAAAATTAGGATTCGCCCATGTGGAAGTTCCCAACTGCAACGGATGCCGTGCATCTTTGCGGGACATGAACAGTCTGCCTTCATAACTATCTTCATCGATGGCTTCCCGATAAAAAGCAATTCCGGGCGGCAAGCCGGACTGATGGTAAAGCAGTTCCTGAATGGTTATGTCTTTCTTGTTAGTATGCTGAAGGAAAGGCAGATAGTCTGCAATTCTGTCCGTCAGATTAAAACGTCCCTTATCGTAAAGTTTCATTAAAGCAAGCACTGTACCAGTAGTCTTGGAGAGTGAAGCCAAGTCATAGATATCGGTCGGCTGCACACGTGCGCTTCCCGTTCCGGTGTGAGTGCCGAATGTCTTGTCTACCATCACATGACCCTCTTTCATCACGATCACCTGGCAACCGGGATAAGCTCCCTGACGTACACCGTCCAAAGCGATCGAATCAATTCGTTGCAGGGCGACAGAAGAAAGCCCATGTTCTTCCGGAATAAAATGCAAAGGTGTTTTCGGAGTAATCGTGACACCGTCTCCTGCCTGAAAGAGTTCTCCAAGACTGGCCGATAATCTTCCATCCGCCGTAGCTTTGGCAAAGAGCACATCCGCCACCTGCCGCTGCACATCTTCATTAGGGCTGTGTCCCAGCACCACTGCCGAGGCACGGGCAACCGCACGCTGTATCTGCAACATCATCTTACCCTGCGTAAAGAAAGCATAGATGACCGGAGCTTCAGTAGTAAATTTACCGAAGAAGGTCTGATAAGGTGACAGCTTCTGTTCACTTACGGCAACAATAATCCGTTTATAGGCAGCCAATGAGTCCCGTAACCGCTGATTCGCCTCTTCCGTCATACCGGGACGAAGACGGAAACGTGACAAAGAAGTGTATTTCGACAACTGTTCCGCCAATGCATTGGTTTCACCCGCATCACCGACTTCAAGCAATGCCATCGTTTCTTTTTGATTCGTATGCAAAGGAAGAACATGATTTTCATTATTCAGCACAGTAATCGCAGCCAGATTCAACCGGCGGATTAAATCACGTGTCTGAGGAGTATTGATCCGTTGTCCCAAACCGGATAGCTGGACAAACGGTTTCTTTTTTAGTCCGAGCACATATTTATAAGTCAGTACTTTGCGGCATTTCTCTTCAATATCTTCGCGTGTCAATTCTCCCTTATCAATGGCATCGAGTACGGCGGCTATCTCCTCCTTCAGGTTCCGGGGAGCCAGCACCATATCATTCCCTGCCTTCAGTGCCTGCAGACTGACATTTCCATTCCCCGAAACACCTTTCATGGCAAGTGCATCCGTGAAGATCAGTCCTTTGAAAGCAAATTCTTCTGTCAGCAGATCGTAAACGATATTACGGGATAAAGAAGAAGGAAGTCCGCCTATCGGTTCAATAACCGGCACTTGCAGGTGTCCGACCATCATACCGCTCAATCCGGCACGGATCGCTTCTTTAAAAGGATGGAGCTCTACACTGTCCAGACGTTCGCGAGTGAAGGGAAGTACCGGAAGTGTTTTGTGCGAGTCTACATCCGTATCACCATGTCCGGGGAAATGCTTGCAGACGGATAGTACGCCTCCGCCTTCCAGACCGGAAGCATAAGCTACTACCTTATCCGCCACCCGTACGGGGTCTTCACCGAAGGAACGGGTATTGATGACCGGATTCTTAGGGTTGATATTCACATCCGCCACCGGAGCAAAGTTGACTTGTACACCTAGCTGTACACATTGGCGTGCCATCTCGCGACCATATTCATAGATTAATTTATTATCCTGAATACATCCGAGCACCATATTTCGGGGAAAGACAGGAGTACCACGCAGACGCATTGCCAGCCCCCATTCTCCGTCAAAAGTGATCATTAACGGTAACTTTGCCATGTGCTGGGCCCGATTAGTCAGTTCCGCCTGGGTCTGCATCTTCCCACCGGAAAACAGCAGTCCGCCGACTTTATAGGTATCGACGGCATCCTTCAGCAGTATCTGGTTGCGCTTGGTATCTACCGGAGCAATCGTATATATAAACAACTGACCGACTTTCTCTTTAAGCGTCAGCTTATTCATAATGGAGTCTACCCATTGTTGACAACGGACATCTTGTTTAGCTTTATAAAGTAGTAAAGGTTCTACGGGAGTATCTATTGCTTCTCCCCTGGCCTTGACAGGAAGAAATAGCAGGATAGCCAGTATATATGTTAGTAATCTCATTTTTTATTCAAGGTCAAATCTAGTCGTCCAACATAAATTCCATTCTTTCCGGTGTGCATAACGGGGACATTTTTCCCGTCTATGTTCAGATAATTCTTGGGGCTTTCCATAAAGGTATGAGAATGCCCACCCAGAATAACATCGATATTACGGGTGTTGGCTACCAGCTTCTCATCCATCTGAATACCCAGATGTGACAGGCATACAATGACATCGCATCCTTCTTCTTTCAGTTGTGCGGCAATGTCATTGGATACGGCGATCGGGTCTTTATAGATTACCCCTTCGCATTTATTGGCCTGTATCAGTCCTTCCGGCTTCGCTCCCAACCCGAAAACTCCGATCTTCAAGCCGAAACGATCCAGAATGACATAAGGTTTTACGATATCTTTGAGTACTGTGGCATCAAGATCATAGTTGGCACATACTACCGGAAACTTGGCTAATTTAAATAGACGAGCCATGTTGTCCAAACCGAAATCGAACTCGTGGTTACCGATTGTCATTGCATCGTATCCCATTTCATTCATTAGGGTGACTTCTACCTCACCTTTAAACATATTATAATAAGGAGTGCCTTGCGAGATATCGCCGCAATCGAACAGCAGTACATCCGGATTTTCTTTGCGGAACTGCTGCAGGAAACTTGCCCGACGGACAAATCCACCCTGACCGTAGTTCCGGTCGCCTTCCTGAGTCATAGGTTCAATCCGGCTGTGTACATCACTGGTTTGCAGTATGATTAGTTTTTTTGTTTCTTGGGCAGTTGCCAATGCAGGTAGTAAAAGGAGGAAAAGCATCAGCCACTTTCCGGTTCTTCCTTTGAATATATTCAAGACGGAAGTTATATGATTATGAGTTGTCATAGGATACTGAGATTTCATTGTAAACCTTGGTTATTTATTCTCTTTTCATTTTTTTATTTCCGGTCGGATGCCGGAACAACGGTGATACGTCCATCCAGTTTAGAGGTAATCTTCTTGCCTGCAGCTGTCTGTTGCCTTACGTAGTCGAGGAACAGTCCGCGCAATGTCAATCCATCCGGACATTCACGCTTATCCGCATTGATAAAGGGAGTGAGTCCGTCGTTTCCGTCCGCCAGATAGTCAATGGTAGCTACGGTATAGTCTTTGTCATCTTCGATCTCTTTTTCCTGTACGGTTGCTTTCAGAAGTTTTCCGTCTTTTGTTATTTCCAGATGTGCTCCGCTCAGTCCTTCACCGTGCAAAGAAGCTATGACTTCCATCAGTCTTTTTATTTCCGTACCTTTCATCGTCAGTACGCAGAGAGAATTTTCAAAAGGAAGTATTTCGAAAACAGCATCGACTGTGATATTACCCTGTGGAAGTATGTTGCGCAAACCGCCCATATTCATGATTCCAATATCGGCAGGATGCTTCAGTACACGCTCTGCAGAGAGTCGTAGCACTTCGGCGACCAGGTTGGAAAGCAAGCTCTCAGGACGTCCTTTGTCCATCGTCATCTCGCTGACGCCAATCACCTCATACATCATCTTATCTATTTTTTCTTTGTAGGGTTTAAGCAGGGCGGCAGCCTTTTCGTCGGGATGAGCATCCCAGGTTGAATCCATACAAATCCGGGTTCCTTCTATCTGGGCAACTTCATAATTTGCCTGAACTTCACGGGTAGATTGGCAGGAAGTGAATAGGATTAGTCCTGTCAGAATAGCTCCCGAAGTATACTTTACGTAATTTCGTTTCATCTTCTTTCTTTTGTTTATGCTACAAATGTACATTTTATATTTTAAAGTCATGCGGAAGAAGAAGAAACTTATAGCAAGTTTAGTCCTATTTCAAGGGGAATTAGCTGCAAAATGCACTTAAAAATGTTAATTAAAAGTATTCTGAGGCAGGGTTGATTTAATTAAAAAAAGGACGTTCCCAGGGAAAAAGGGGAAATTAGGAACGTCCTTTGAATAGAGTTAGCGAAAAGTCCGGTCTTTCGCAAGTGCAGACCTTTCCTCTCTTCACTAAAATAAACTAAGGACTATAGTGGGGAAATCCTTAGTGGGGAAAAACGACTATCAGCTTCTTCACAGGAGCGCATAATCGCAAAGTAGTCGCATTCGGTACTTATTCCATCAATGATATTTCTACACCATTAGAAATTCTTTTGTACCGATGAAGCAACATATTTTTTAGAATATCTTCTTATAATATCTTGTTAATAACTTTGTTTATTCGGCGATACAGATACTCACACGATTTTCTTCCGGTGCTTTATATGGCTGAACAGTGTCTCCTTTGGAATCAACCATAATTCTGTCAGTGGTTATTCCTTTTGCCTTCAAAGCATCCGCAACATTGCCTGCGCGTTTTTCAGACAACGACTTGTTGATTTTAGGATTGCCTGTATTTACATCGGCATAGCCTGTCACTTTAACCTTTGCAGCCGGATTGTTTTGCAGATATTCTACCAACATATCTATTTTTGACTTTTGATCGTCTTGTATCTTCGCTGAGTTCAAAGCAAAGAAGATATCCTGTTTCATTGGCTGTACTACAACTTCTTTCTTCGGCTGTGGCTGTTCTACCACGGGAACAGGCTTCGGTTGTTCCACTACTACAGGTTCTGCCTCATAATATACAGGTTTAGTTTCCGTATAGCCTTTACCGAATTTAATATTCAAACCAATGAGAGCATTGAACTGCCAGTCAGCATTTCCTGCCTTCTTTGAGTTGAACTTGTCGGACAAGACATTTGCATTACCTTCGATGTTGATGGACAAGCGATCATTCAGACGCAGATTACATCCTAAACCCATGCGCCCGGCAATGAGAAACTTTCCGTCCCGCCAAAGATATTCCATCTCATAGGTTCGTGTATCCAGTGCATTCGCCTCATCGTTATCAAAGCCACGATTTAATCCTCCTCCGAGAAAGACATAACCATTGAATACACGTTTGGGATTAAAACCACAAAACAATGTGCTAAGATCAGAAACGATGTCAATGTTACCTTGCAAATATTTGTACTGGTAATCCTGTTGCGGAGAAACCCAGCCTCCTTTTGCCTGCCATCCGCTGACACCAACACGTGCCCGCCATGCAGGAGCAAACTGATAACCTACGTTTATCGCTGCTGCAGGAGATATAAGATCACTAAACTTAGCTTCGCCAAGTGTGTGAGCAGCACCTACTTGCACTTGCATAAACCAATGAGGTTTGAATTCAGTTTTACCTTCTTCTTTTATTCTTTGTTCTTGTGCGGAAATGACTGTACTACTTAATAGTAAGGCGAATACAGGCATCCACAATTTCTTTATGTTCATGCTTATCTTTTCTTTTTAATATGATACTGCATTAACTTTATTAAAGAAGGGTATCCTTCTTTTGAAAAAGATACCCTTCTTATCTTTGTCGATATTGCTATCGTGAGAGATCAATCAATTACTGGTGAGTCGGAGTAATTGTTAATGTTACTGTGCTGGTTACTTCACCGAACGTATATTTAACCGTTACAGGAATAAACAGTTTGAATGGTGCATTTATAGTAAACTTACCGTTTGCATAAACAAGGTCACCATACGTTATGTCACCACCTATTTTCTGAAGATCACATGTGTAATTAATTGACATGTTAGGTGCAACGTCCTTCAACAGTTTTGGTGCAGCTTCGCTTGCATTCAATGTTGTCATGATCTGATCCTTATCAATTGAAATTGCACTACCAGTAACTCCATAATAAGTATAGAAATCGATAGGCGCTACAGCAAACGCTTGACCTCTCCAGTCTGTCAAACCAAGTAACTTGCTCATGTCGATCTTAGCAGTTCCTGTAGTTGCATCCTGCAATTCGGCAGACTTCAAGTCAACTACATTGATAGGACGCAAGAACTTCACATCAAATTTGTTACCAGTCAACGGTAAGATTTCATCGCATTCGTTAGTTACCACAATTTCAATACCTACAGTGAACGGATCCACGTTGTAAGCAGACTTATTCAACAATGCTTGTGCATTCTCGTCAGCCTTATTGTAAGTAATAATACCGTCAGCATCAATTGTAGCAATCTTAGTTGCAGTAGCACTATTCTTGCTAGCATTCAATTGAGTACCGTTAGCTGTTACAGTGAATGTGTATTTATCAGTTCCGATAGTTACATCCTTAGCTCCTGAGAAGATAAACTTCGCAGTCAACTTATCCTTCGTAAATGATGGGAAGTTCGCTTCTGTAACGTCAGAAACAACAACCTTACGACCTTCAAATACATCAAACAGATCAAGTTTGAAGTCTGTTACTGCTACAGTAACCGGTTCTTTCACATCAGCTTTTACATAAGACTTATCAGGTGACCAAGCTTCAGTAATCTTCTGGTCATTCTTAATTACTCCACTAGGCATTGCGATGCTTGCTTTCATCGTAATTGTGATATCTCCACGAGTTCCGTCTACTGATTCATAAGTCACAGTAGCGAACATCTCTGTCTTCGACTTTTTAACAAGAGCCAAAGCTTCTGCCGGAGTTACTGTCCACTCTACTACTGTAGTAGCAATAGCTTCAGGATCCGTTACTTCAGTTACTGTTCCTGTACTTCCTTCACCCAAAGCGATAGCACCTCCATCATCTTTCTTCAATGTATATGCTGTATGGAAGTCAGGCTTGTTCAACTTCGCTTCAGCATAAACATCATTCATGTTGAGGTAAGTCAATTTGGCAACATTGTTCTCACAACCATAGTAATAAGTATCTTTAGTGAATACTTTACCGAATCCGTCAATTGTACCCTTAACAATCTTTGTCTTAATCCATCCTACAGCAACTACCTGATTAGGAACCTTAGTGGTATCTACCAATTCTACACGTAACAATGGCTCGCGATGTTCAGTTGCTTCAGAATCCTGACCTTTATATTCAGGGTTAATAATACCTTTAGCAGCATCACTACCATTAAAGAATGAGTTCTGTTCTGTCTCATTATTAGCTCCACCAATGTAATTGGAAGCAGTGAAGACATATTTCAGACCGTTATCTTTAATATTAGTCATCTTAACTAATTCAGTACCATTGTTTTCTTTATAATAAGTAGAGATTTTATCTGCTAATTTAAGTGTACCATCTGTAGCTACAGTGTAATCTGCATTTGCATCAATAGCTTCTTGTGCCTTACCTGCATTAGCATTAGGAGTAGAACCAATACGAGAAATGCTTTGTCCATATAAGATTACGTCTTCTGCATCAATTTTGGTTTCTAGAACGAAGTCGCTCATAAGTACCTTATATATACTAGCGTAATCAGAGGTAATTACTTTAGCTTCGTCAGCACCAATAGCTTTGGTCTGAGCCTGCAAAGCATATACAGCTACCTTACCAGAATTCAGTGCCGGTATCTTTTCTGCATCTGCATCCATTGCAACTTTAAGATAACGTTGTCCGTCTTCGGTTACGACATCTGATTTCTTTATATTAGCAGTTGGATCCATTGCAGCAGCACGAGAAACTGGATAATAATCCTTATCGCCTGAAAGGAATTTCAGGCTTTCAATCTGTGCCATTGAAACGCTAGCCGGATTCATGTGGTAATATGCCCAGATTTGCGGAGTAATATAAGAAAGTGTAGGATTAGACTTATATGTTTCACCGGTTTCTGACGGTTTAGCGTACGCATTTTGAGACCATGCATTATAAGTCAAGTTGTTAGCTTTCAATGCAGAGATTCCACCCACATAGCAAGTGGGCTCAAATACTAATCCCTTCAAAGGTATAGCGTCTATGACAGAGAATTCACCAGTAACTTCTTTACCGTTTTCGATCGTTACAATTCTATATCCTGTAACGACTCCTTTTTCATCAAGGATAGCAGTAATAGATCCTTTTGCGGTCTCAGGAATCGCAACAGAAGTTTTTGTGCCATCATAATAAACATAGCCATCTTTTACAGTCAGTAACAATGGATCAAATTCCTTATACGTCGGAATTTCAGGGATTTCAGGAATGTCGATAGTACCAGAACTAACTTCTTTACCATCCTTCTTCAAAGTAATCTTACCATCCTTTGTCACATCAAGAGTATACGATGGCAATTCTTCAGGCATTGGTATAGTGTACTCTTTACTATCCGCACCAGTCACTGTTAATTTGCCTGTAGATGCATCATACACCACAGACTTCACATAGCCTCCCACTTGAGCTTGCAATTCCGAGAGAGTTTTTTCAATTCCATCGACTCTGGCATTTACCGCATCAATGTCATCATCGTAGTCTTTACAACCTACGAACGATGCACCGGTAGCAAGCGCCAACGCTCCGAAAAGCATCACCCTAACAAATTTTTTCTTCATAACTACTTAAAAATTACATTAATAATATATTATTAAACACTAAGTTCAAATAATACTCGCCCGTTACTTCTTAGGTAACGGGATAATACATTTTCCCACTCCGACAGAAGCGTCTGCGGGCCATTTTCAATAAATAAGTTATGATATTTTTAACCCCTGCTTTGGAGAGACGGCAGAGGGGAGGGAAATCTTTTGCAAAAATTAGAGAGCAAGGTGTGTTCTTCACAAAAAATCCGCAGTTTTGTTTGATGTGTTTCCTTTTTTTAGTTGTTTATTAGAAATAATATCTTTTTTGTTTGCATGTTTTCCAAAATATGTCCATATTTGCAGCGTGTTTTCTTGCCGTTACCTAAGAAGTAACACCATATTTATCAGCAACTTATCTTCAAAAACGTTTTTCTAAAGGGAGAGAAAACCGTTGCATTAGCCTCATCAATTTTCTTATTCTTAAAAGGTTTCAGATAAGTCTCTGTTACTGTGATAGATGAATGTCCCATAGCTTCTGAAATGATACCGGGATGCACTTCACTATAATATGCCATCGTAGCCCATGTATGACGGGCAGTATATGAACTTAAGTCAGCAGTCAATCCTAACACTCCTTTCAGAATCACCAGTTGACTATTAAAATAACGAAGGGCCAGCTGATATTCACGATACGCTTCTTCTGTTCCTTCCTTGCTGGCGATCAGCGAAAAAAGATAAGGAGAGGCAGGATCAGTATTCATGTATTGCCTGATCAGTTTCATTGCTTCGGGCAGAAGAGTTACGGTCAGCATTCTGCCGGTCTTTCTTCGGCGATAAGTCAGGACATTCCCTTCTATATCACGCTTCTTCAAGTAAGCAAGGTCTACGAATGGAATGCCGCGAAGCATAAACATTAATAAAAAGAAGGCACGTGTACGTTGTAAGTCTCTGATTCCGGAATAAAGCTGATTCGGCAGCTTTGCCATCAATCGTTCCATATCCTCTTTGTCCAGTGCACGTTTTCTGTCAGCCCTCGTCCCTGTATAGACATAACGAAAATGATGAGGCACATAAGGAGCAAGATGTCGGTCAACCGCTCGGTTATACACTGCACGTAATGTGCGCATATAGGTGGAAACCGTATTCCAGCTACAATCTTTTCCACGTAAATACGTTTCGAAATTTTTTAGAAACTCCTGATTCACTTTCCGAAAAGGAAGATTTCCACTTCCGTGGAATGAAATGACGGCTCTCATACTACTCCTGTAAATATGGGCGGTCCCATAATTCCCACTTTCCCGCAGCCCATCGGCTACGTCTTTCATGAATGAAATTAAATTCCCCATTATTATACGAATTTAAATGATACTTAAAAGGCTGTTTTAAGAGGAAGAAGATTCCCTTTCCCATGCTTCTTCCATAACACCTTTTCTTTCTATTTCCCTAAATCTTAAAAGACAAAGATAGGGATATATTTGTTCAAAATCCCAAAGTGCTATTGGGCGTGTGACATTTTTGTATATATCTTAAGTTTTATATGGGGAAGGATTATCATCAATGATATGCAATAAAAAGGGACGTTCCCAGGGAAAAAGGGGAAATTAGGAACGTCCCTTGAATAGAGTTAGCGAAAAGTCCGGTCTTTCGCAAGTGCAGACCTTTCCTCTCTTCACTAAAATAAACTAAGGACTATAGTGGGGAAATCCTTAGTGGGGAAAAACGACTATCAATCGCTTCACAGAGACAGATACCCGCAAAGTAGTCGCATCCGTTACTTACGTATCGGTTGAGCAACATGATTTATTCAGCAATACAGATACTCACCCGGTTTTCTTCCGGTGTTTTGTAGGGCTGAACAGTATCACCTTTGGAATCGGCAATGATTCTATCAGGAGTTATTCCTTTTGTTTTCAGAACTTCTGCAACATTAGCTGCACGTTTTTCGGACAGTGTTTTATTGATCTTAGAATTTCCTGTATTAGCATCCGCATAGCCAGTCACTTTTACCTTGGCAGACGGATTCTTCTGCAAATATTCTACCAACATATTGATTTTAGACTTTTGGTCGTCTTGTATCTTAGCCGAGTTCAAGGCAAAAAAGATATCCTGTTTCATTGGCTGTACTACTACCTCTTTTCTAGGTTGTGGCTGCTCTACCACAGGAGCAGGTTTCGGTTGTTCCACCACGACCGGTTCCGGTTCGTAATACACAGGCGGGATTTCTTTATAACCTTTGCCAAATTTAATAGTCAAACCCACCAAAGCATTGAACTGCCAGTCGGCATTTCCCGCTTTCTTCGAATTAAACTTGTCGGAAAGAACATTGGCATTACCTTCTATATTGATAGCCAAACGGTCATTCAAGCGCAAGTTGCATCCCAGACCTAAGCGCCCGGCAACAAGAAACTTTCCTTCTGTCCAAAGATAGCCCATCGGGTAACCGGCTGCGTTAATTGCAACAGCTTCGTCATTGTCGAAGCCACGGTTAAGACCCGCTCCGGCAAATATATAGCCATTGAATACACGCTTGGGATTGAAACCACAAAACAGCGTACTCAAATCAGATACTATATCCACATTACCTTGAAGATATTTATATTTATAATCCTGCCGTGGAGCAACCCAACTACCTTTAGCCTGCCATCCGCTAACGCCTACACGAGCACTCCATGCGGGAGCAAACTGATAACCGACATTCAATGCAACTGCAGGAGATATAAGATCAGTGAATTTGGCCTCACCAACGGTATGCGCAGCACCAGCTTGTACCTGCATAAACCAATGGGATTTGAATTCCGTCTTACCTTCTTCTTTAATTCTCTGTTCTTGTGCAGAGACGGCTATACTGCCAAATAGCAAAGAAAACGCTGCTATCCACAATTTCTTTTTATTCATGCTCATCTCTTTTCTTTAAATAAGATATTTATTAAAGAAGGGTACCCTCTCTTATGAAGATACCCTTCTAAAACTATTTACAAGTTAATGTTAGTTCAAATCAGCGTATGAGCCTAATCCTTCAGGAGCAGCCAATGTACCCAAGAATCCTGTACTTGGCTTCGTATACTTAGTATCAGCTTTCTTCACATATACAGTGACTTCGTGAACTTGCTTCGTTGTTTGAGCCGGATCACCCATCCATGTATTCTCTATTGTTACATTGATTACAATCGGCTGGTCAACTGAACCAACAGCTGCACCACCAGTATTTTCCCATTTCAGCAAACCAACTTCTTTCTCACCATTCTTCACAATAGAAGCATGTCTCTTCACAATGTCATTATTCTTATCAGAGAGCTCATAAGAAACCTTAACCTGATGCATCTTGAACAGAGATTTTCCACTTTCTACAGTATTCAACTTAGCCCAAGGAGCTTTTTGGCTACCATCATACATCAGCCCATTGGTAGTTTCACCTCTGTGTGTATCATACAGCTTAATGAAACGATAGATTGGCAGATAAGCACCGTTATCCCATGTTGCTGTAGGAGCTTGGTCAACCAAATACCAAGCAGACGCATTGATCGGAGTATATGCTACCGGGTTAGGGAATACAATATCAAATTCTTTGGACTCTGCACCAGCAGATACATAGTTGTCAATTGTACGACCTATTGCAAGCTCTTCTGTTACCTTGATACGAATCTTCTTATCCATCCATTCTTTCTTCAGGATTTGCAATTCATGTTTACCACCAACTAAAACTATCTTGGCATCAGTAGCTTCAATTGTAGCATCTGCTATAGCAAATGTCCAGTTACCACAACAAGGTGCAGGTTCTTTGAATCCATCTTCAAGGACAGCCTTCATCAAGAACGGTGTATCGTAGTCTCCTGAAGTAGGTTGACCATAACCCAGCATATTCTCTGTACCATTCCACATAGATGGATTATATACCCAAACATGCTTAGGATCTTTCACTACCAACGTAGTAGTAATAGTGAATGAACCGTATTCAGCCAATTTATTGGTTGTAGCATACTTGAACTTAATTACATAAGTACCTGCATGCAATGCCGGTTTCAATCCGAAGTAGATATAGTTATTTAAAGTAGTAGCCGTTCCTGAAACATTAGAATAATCAATTCTCAGATTCTTGCTATCATCAGCTGTCAAACTCCAACCAGTGAATTCTTCACCATCTTTCTTAACCTCAACTACAGGATTTGCGCCATAGTATTCAACAAACTTCTCTTTGCTTATTTTCAGCTTATTGAAGTATTGGTCAAAGTCAATCTTAAGACCATCTACCTTATACAGATAATCTAACTCACCAGCGGTGTCCACGTGTTTGAAAGGAACTTCCTGATCCAATATTAAACCACCACCATAGATGGGTGAACAAGCAAGCGTCTGAGGAAGCAAATCTTTATTAATAAAGTCTTCTGTCAACTGTTCGTGTTGTGTAATCTTTATTTTCAGCAACTTAGTCATTACAAAGACGCCATCTACGTACATTTGAACTTTCAGAACAGGTTCACGGTCAATAGCGGCATCCTGTTGATTAATCACAGAGATTGTACTTCCATCAAGTTTCAGATATCTGAAAGTCTGATCAACTTCTCCTAAAGGATTTGACATCAATTCATATTTGAATGTAACGTTTTCGAATCCCAGATCAGTCAGCAAATATTGACCGTCCTTTGCATTAAACCCTGTATTGGTATGGAATTTTGTAGCAATCCCTTTCAGTACCGTATTCAAATCCAAAGACTCAGTATATTTCAGTTTCAACAAAGGCTGGATAGCTGCCACCTTAGCATTTACTAATGCTTGGTCTACTTTACCGTCTTTCGTTACATCTGCCAACTTATAAATTGCAGTCAATTCAGTCAGAACCTGAGCTTCCTGATCAATCACTGCAGGTCTGTCAGTTCCCTTAAGCGGCATAGCAATAGTTGTTTCTTGTTGTTCAACTACCATACGTTTTGCAGCAACATAGTCAGACACTACATTAACATTTTCAGCAGCACCTAATTGTTCATTTGTATTCTTAACTACATAAGCAAGCATGTTAGCCTTACCTAGACCGTTTTCTTTTACTTCACCATATTCATCTGCTTCAGAGAATGGTTTGCCAACAGGATTATTATATCTGCTAACCATAGTTCCATCCTCATTGTATTCAGTAAACATCTTAAATGCATTCTGATTCTCTGCATTATCACCAGCAGTAGCTTTTACGATCAATTTGCCACGATCTTCGTTAGGAACAACTTTAGCAATAGGTAATCCTATTTCAGTAACAGCTTTAGTTGCTACTGTAGCTGTTTTTTCGACAAAACTTACTCCTGTGTAATACTTAGGATTAACATTAGCCGGATTCAGTTTGTACTCAAATGTAGCCCATCCATTAACCAAAGTCGCATCTACAACCTTATTAGAACTGTTATATTCATATACAGGAGCTGCTTCCTTAGAGTTCTCATCATAACCAATAACCGGCAAAAATACTACATCTCCTAATTCTTTATGAATATTAGAAGGTACATGTACTAAAGAAGAAACAAAAGTAGCAGAGTATTTATAAACTGTAGCAGAAGTCGCTTCACCAGCTTCATTCTTCAGATTACTGAAAATATAGTAATCTCCCATATCTGCAACAGAAACGACTCCTGGGATAACCCAAGTCATATCAGTCTTGTTTTCCGGCTTCACTTCATTCTTGTACCAGAATCCGTCTTCACCTGGAATATAGGTATCACCGTCTTTACCTGGAGTACCCGGCTGTCCTGGTTCTCCCGGTTCACCCGGAGTACCTGGAGTTCCCGGCTCGCCCGGAGTGCCCGGTTCTCCTTGATCACCTTTATCACCTTTAGCCTTGAACTCTGTTTTCTTGCCATCCTGATACCAGTATCCGTCATCACCAATTGTCCATTGAGTACCATCTTTTCCGGCATCACCATTTTTGATGGTAAAGCTCTTACCGTTGCTCAATGTTACTTCCACACCACCGGTAATGTTCTCAACTTTTGTGATCACAGATCCCCCTTCGATCAGCTTGTTGATTTCCGCAATAGCGTTGGCATTTTCGGTTATCTTCTGCTCTAACCGATCGATATCGTCATCGTAGTCCTTACAACCTACATATGAAAATGTGGTTAGCGCCAATGCTCCGAAAAACATCACTCTAATAAATTTTTTCTTCATAACTACTTAAAAATTACATTAATAATATATTATTAAACACTAAG
>OHAQ01000536.1_pt1 | contig 30040 bp, 15 predicted proteins | sample 1577111 | NCBI WGS metagenome assembly OHAQ01 (sample SAMEA3541549, study PRJEB24748) | human gut metagenome | biome: human gut; feature: human-associated habitat; material: faeces | place: China | collected 2012 | reverse complement strand
GTCAGCCTGTGCCGCGGCGGTAAGTGCGGCCTTATCACCGTTACACTCACACCAAAAGTCATCTAAATATTACTCGAATTAGGATAGAATTGTTATATTTGTGGCATGAAAGTTAAGTCGTTTAAAATACTTGATCAATACTTTCTTCGGTTCTACAGGTCTATTATGTCTAAGAACGGAAAGAGGAGGAAGCATACGATCGTGGAGAAGAATGATATTCTTGAATGTCAGTCGTTGATCTGGAAGGTCATACGTGATAAGTACTTAGATAATGAGGGCGGGGTTTATATAAATAACATCGGTTATCTATGTCATAAGATTAATCCCAGCCGTAAGATATATCTGAATAAACTTACCGGGACTATAAACAGGCGTGGGACAGGTGGATATTCTTACGTCCATACGTGTATGGATTTTATGCCGAGGAATAAGTATTTTCATCTATATATCTCTCCGGCCTTGAATAAGGAATGTAGGTTGGCTATGGAATCAGGTAGGAGATATAAGTTCTTGTATCGGGAGGTTGAGTCGGAGAGTAAGGTATTTGGGGTTAAATGGGTTTATAAACTGTAGAAGTTTTTGTGATCCAGTTAGCTCGTGAGGGTAGACTGGATTTTTTTTGTATCACGGATTCAAATACATATCTTTGTGCAAAAGACTTGAATATGACTATAAAAGGGTTGTTGGCCGAGATCAAGGCCGATTTACATAAATACGACGATAGCGGAGCTATAGACACCTCGTCTGTTTATAGGTGGGCTGAGATAGCTTTAAAAAGGTTTGGGGGTGTTATAGCCGTCATGTCCGAGGCGGTTGTAAAGACCAGCAACAAACAGGCGGTATTACCTTCCGATTTCTTCGACATGCTTGACGCCTATAGGTGTGAGCCTCTTGTCTGTGAGATTCCGGGGGGCGATAAGGCTAAGGCTGACCTCCAACACGAGATCGGCTGGGTCGAGCGCACGGAGCGCGGGTTTCGTTGGAACTCCTGCACGGAGTGCTGTAAGGAGGAGTTTGAGAAGACGATCACGGAGAAGATATATATCGGGTCTCACGAGGTTCGCTTCCATTACCATCACCCCGTAAGGCTGTCTATAGGTCGTGGGTTGAGACGTGATTGCGCCGCCGACAAGTATCGGGATAAATATGCTTGGGATAATTATGATATAACTATATCCGGCAATACTATGTATACCGGGTTTGATGGATTTATTTACATCATATATCGTGCTACACCCAAGGATGATGACGGTCTCCCGTATATACCTGAAACGGCGTTAGGTTATCTTGAGGATTATGTCGAGACGTATATCAAGATGAAGATCTTCGAGAACGCCGCCGTTAATGGCTTGATACAAGGCGCTGGTGACGCTTACAAATTATACGCTCAGCAAGAACCGGGTAAGTTCGCTAGGGCTATGAAGGAGCTTAAGATGTCGATGATTACCTTGAATGATTATCGGGAACTGGCTGAGGATAATAGGAGGAGGATGTTGTCTTATGAGCGGATGTGGCCTAACGCTTTTGATAAGTATATTAAAATGGTTTAACAAAATACGATGATATGGCTGATTGGATACATTTAGATAAGACAAGTGGTACCGGTCCTGCTGAGGTTAGGGTTACCGCTGATATCAATGAGACTGGAGAGATACGTCAGGCTACGTACAAGGTTATAAAAGAAGGCACCAAGGAGGAGAAGACGTTCGTGTGCAGGCAGGAGTCGGTTCCGGTGGTGATCATTCCTGAGTTCGATTTCCTTGTGCTTAGGTATATCTGGGCTGACGAGGACGGCATTGACTTCGACACGGCAACCGGCTTCGACAACACCGGCCTCCCGGACGTTGACGGCAAGCTGGTTGGTTGGAGTAAACAGTATCAGACCACGCAGGAGCGGGTAGGTGATTATCTTATCCACGGTGGTGATAACATGGAATCAGGTAATGAGGCCGCCTTGATCCAGATGGGGCCGTTGTTGGATGGTGATAATTACGATAAATTACCTCTTGAGATCAGGTGTAGTATATACGGTAACTGGTATGGTGGTCGTGAGAAAGGTAATGTCACTATCAGGTTCACGGCATATAAGGGCGGTTCTATGGAGAAACGTGGATATGATTTTGTCAATATCGGAGGCGAGGAGGTTTATACCGGTGATGCCCCTACCAACGTATCCGCCCATGGTGAGGATAATTGGCAAAATATAAAGACCTTGTATTCTAAGGTAGGCACGATGATCTACAACAAGGAGTCTCGTGACTGTATTGTAAGAATAGGTGAGTAATTATTCTTTTTCATAATACAAATATCTATCAGCTCTCTCGTCCGTGAGGATGGGGGAGTTTTTTATTTTTTAGTCCTTTACTTATGACATATTTGATTTTTTATTGTGCAGGAATAATCTAGCTTTGCCGAAAACTAGGATCATGATAACTTTAAATGATGTAAATAACGAACTCCATGTCCGGTTATATATACTGGAGGTGCTTAAGGATTATATAAGAGATGATGATTTCGATGGCCTTGTAGATAAGGCGTTGGATTTTGTCATGGAAGGCGTTTCTATGCCTAAGGTTCCGGCCAAGGACACTACCATGAGTGATATATCAAAGAGCGTTTTGGCTTTGGTAGCGGGTGCCGGATTAGATGAGAGGCTAAGCAAAAGCTCTTTAGAGTTAGCTTACGATAGGTGTAAGATGAGGTACGTATTCGATCCTCGAAATCGGGATATACACGGTGTAGTCGTAGGTTATTCGAATGACTTTAATAGTCTGGTAGCTGTGTGTGATGAGGGATCGAAGAAAGGAGTGGATAAAGGATCTAATGATTTTGTGGATGTCAATGAGAGATACGTGACTAACGGGTTCTTCTACATATCCGTAGAGGACGCCGACAAGCAATCAAGCTACATGGGGAAAAATCTATAATTATTATGTTTTTGTATTTTCATTAAGGGTAAACGTTGCAAAGTGTTTAGTCTTCCTCCTGACTTGTGAAAGTTAGGGGGATTTTTTATATTCGCGTGATTTGAATATTTTCGCATAATACGTATGGTTTTTACTTAGATCCGGCGTGTAAGTGATTATCCGTCGGATTTGTTATCTTTGCGAAAAACATAACATCGTGCAGAACAATTCTAACATAGCGGTTCCCGACTCCGGGATGAACAGGGATAAGCATCCACAGGATCTATCCCCGTCTGAATATAGTTTCGCCTTGAACGCTACCATAGAGGGTGACGATGGAAGCCAGCTTAAGATCCAGAACGAGCCTAGTACCCTTTTATGTAAGCGATTTGATGGCTATAAGGTTATTGGGTATAAGAATGACATAGCTGGTGATAACACTTATTTCTTTCTATCTAATCCGGATGATAATACGTCTAAGATCACATTCATGCGGTCATTGGATTATATCAAGACCGTGGAGGATCAGCTAGCTGGATCGGGGAAGGACATCCATCGTATCCTTGGTGAGAGGCTTGAGGAGTCGGATGGTCGTTTTGATGAGATATGTGATTTGATGGAGGTCCTGATAGAGGACGGGGTTGATGACCCTTGTCTTAATTTCTCCATTCATCATCCGATCTTCGATATAGAGATCAAGGACGAGAAATGCGGGAAGGTGATATACTGGACCGATGGATATAATCCCCAGCGATATGTTATGGTCGATAAGGCCCTTAACCCGGATGATGATGGTGACTTTTGGTATCATTACCATGGGTATAAGACATGTGGGGATGACAAGCCAATAGAGAGGTGTAGGCTGGCCTGCGAGAAGCTGCTGGTGTTCCCGTTGCTGACGGCCCCGTGCGTGGAGCCTGAGGTCGTGGAGTTCGGGGGAAGCCTGCGTGCCGGGACCTACCAGTTCTGCGTGGCGTTGTGCGATGAGTTCGGGATAGAGAAGACCGGATATTGCTCATTGACCAACCCAATCATGTTATTCGATCGCCAAGATATGGTTATCCGTGATGGTTTATGGGGTAAGTCAACCAATATGGGTATCCGCCTTACTGTATCCAATATAGACAAGCAGGTATCTCATTATAAGATAGGTGTTATACAGAACACGGTTGGGTTTAATGGTGAGCAAAGCCCGGTTCTTGAGTATTTCATAGAAGGTATACATCCGATAACGGAAAGGACTATCTATTATCTTACAGATCAGTATAGTGAGCGTACGACAATGGAGAAGTTATCCAAGGAAATACCGGTATATAAGACAGCCAGAGGCATGACGTCTGTCGGGAATCGTCTTCTTCAATACGGCTTGACCGTGGAGAACGAATGGAATCTTCAACCGGTCGTTAACTTCTTGGGTCATTTCGTTAAATGGCAGACATCTATAGCCACGGAGAATTTGTATAAAGACGGTGTGGCTTGCTCTAAATACGCCTCTTTCATGCGTGACGAGGTATATCCGTTGGGTATAAGATTCTTTACCAATACAGGATACAGGACGGCTAGATTCCCGCTTATCCCTCGTCCGGCCACAAGGGAGGAGATGGAGGTTGTCGTTGATGAGGACGGTAACTCTGACGACCTGTCGGCTGCGTCGGTACTGGAGAACAACCCGCAGTGCGCCGGGAACAGCCGCCGTCATCTTTGGCAGTTTAAGAATACGGCAAAGATCATAAACGACCCGTCTTGGGGATTTGATGGTTTTGGAGGAGAATGCAAGAATCAGCTAGATGTCAAGCAACTCAGATATGTAGAGCAGGAATATGCCACGGTAGGAGAGACCCAATTCGTTATCAATACGATGGGGGAAGATGTTACGGTAGATGATGCTATTGATTATATCGCTGATAATATAGAGAACCTGTGTGATATCATAGAATCTAATGTAGGTATTACTGACGAGTTATGCGCTGCTATATCATTGCCGGAGGATCAAGACGGTATAAAGGCTCCCGATTTCCCTAGTGGATGTGATGATATCGAGAGGATAGAGACCAGGACTATATTGGATAAAAACTCTTTGGTGGATTCTAGGATTGATTTTACGTATAAGCTGGCTAGTGATTACGTGGAGACCGAACCTACGACATTAATACAAAGTAACGCCGAGTCACAAAGGAAATTCTCTGTATTGTGTGATTTCGATAATTACTCCAGTGGAGGTAAGAATATCATAGATCTGGTTCAGGAATGGCTGGATGGTCAGGATGAGGATAAATTCCCGTCTGATATAGACTCCTCCGCCTTGGTCTTGTGTCAGGATATGTCTAATGTCCGGCAGTTATATGATGAGGGTATATGTACTAATGGGTGCTCGGTAGGTGATCCTCATGTGAATCCTACTATTAACGATGTTCAACTTCCTACATTCCAAGGGAGTAGGTCATTGGGTAAGTGCACATATTTGTATCAATATCCCGGATGGGAAGGAAATAAGCATACGGAAACGATGCTTGGTCAGTTAATGGATACGATGGAGGCTTATTTCCCCCAATATGAGAGTCAGTTTGGTATCGAGAACGCCATGTGTCTTTTTGGCGATGGTGATAATTCTAAGTTCAATACTGGTATAACTACTGACTGGGAAGGTCGTGTGTCTGTGCAGAATGATATTGACGCCAAGACCAATTGGTTCGGTAGAAGCAACTTGACTTATTTCAAGTTCTATCCACATGTATCCTCATACGCCAGATGGGTGGAGTTGGATTACGAGAAATACATAAGTGGTTTATCCGATCCTGATAACGGTATTATGTACATAGAGATGATGGGTAACTATAATTATCCGATCGGCGACTCATCATCATACAATAAGGTTCGTATAACGTTTTTCTCGGACAAGGAAGGTACCGTGGCTCCTAATCCTTTGGCTAATGATGCCAAGAAAGGTGTTATAGTGAATTACGTGGATCATAAGATATTTATGATGCCAAAGTACTTGTTCTGGAATGATGACAAGACTACTTTCCATAAGATATATGTTTGCATCGAGCCTGCGGTATGCGTGTTCTTCACCGGTTTCGCCATGAGGCAGGATATGAAGGAGCTTGCCGGATTCTATACGGCCGGCACCGCCATCTTCCCCGCCCCGTTCTGTTTTGGCATTCGGCCACTGGAGGTGAAATACGTGTTCTTCTTCACGAAAGAATTGAAATTAAGGAGATTTGTTACCTATGAGGCGAAATGTGTCTCATGTGGGGATAAACCCGCTGACTGCGCTCCCAGGCCATATCAGTATGGTGATTTCGGATATTGGGAGTCTACCAATAAGTACCCGGCTAATTTTGAGTTGTATGATTCAAGTAAGATCGGGATATCATCGGGAGGATCAAAGAGGAAGGACATAATAGATTCTTTGACGAAATACTATGGGTCTCCTAGATCCGTTGAGGGTAAGTCTTATTTCACCGGTAATGGGGGTAACGCTGAGTACCCCAATACATCAACCACGTTTTGTCAGAGACCTATACGTCATTACAAGTTCCCGGATAACTCTGTCGCTCCTTTTATGGGTAATCCGTCTCAACTGACCGGTCAATATGGAGTTGACTCCTATATTTATCCTATGGGGGTGATGCTTGATGACGATATCGTTAATGAGTTTCTGGATATAGCGGTAGAGAACGGTCTTATAGATAAGGCTAGAAGAGATTCTATAATAGGATATGAGTTGTATAGGGGCGATAGGACGTTGGATAAGAGCGTTATCGGAACTGGTCTGGCTTATGATATGTTTAAGTATGATGATCCCGACGGCTCGGCTAACCTTTATCCTAATTACCCTTACAACGATTTGTCTGATGATATGTATATCTATAAGGATATTAATCGTGAGAAATTTATAACGCATCCGTTTAACAGGAGGGGTAATATCTGGTATTCATTCTTAAGCCCTGATATTGCCTTTAACAAGCCTGACGCTCCCACCGAGTGCCTTGTTGATGGTTATCAATTAGGTAAATCCTCCGGTATATTCAGGGAAGTGGAGGATCACCCTAAATGGACGATATTAGGGAGTAAGGCTTACAGTATGGCAACATCATTGGCTACGGTGGAGGCTATGGCTAATTTAATATCCGCTATAGCTGAGTATACATATCAGTCGGCTTCACAGCAATATGTCGGTGGAGGCGTGTTCTTTTTAGCCAACCCTGTCGGCATAGCGCTGACGGCTATCCGTCTGGCTACGGGTATCGCCAAGGCCACAGCCCAGTCCGTGGTGGATATAGGCAAGTACAGGTATCAGTGGTTAACGGCATTGATAGATAGGGGACCTAGACGGAACTATGCTTATTATTATACTTCTGTCGCTCATTATAATTTATTTTACCAAAAAATAGGGGAGTCAGAGTTACGTGGATTGTCAACGGCTAAATATATCAAGAGCGGGTTATATCCGGTAACAGATATCTCTTCGCAAGGGGAGACCGTAGGCGGTAAGCCTATTATCATAAACAACCTCGATCGTGAGCATTCATTGTTCATGTCATTTGGTATGGATAAGTATATGCTTGAATATCCGGAGTTGGTTTCAAGTTACGATACCAGCCGTATTCAGGATGAGTGTAATATTCGTAACGATGAGGTGGCTGGTATGACGCCTCATTTTATGACACGTGAATCTTTCGTATCCTGCCCCTATATGAGGATAAAGAAATATTCTCCGGCTCAATACGGGCAGATAGAGGATATCAGGTGGGTATCGTTAGGTGGTTGCGGGTTGATGGATAAGGATAAGCGTAAACCTGTTTTTGGAGGTGATGTATTTATATCAAGATTCTCGCTTAAGAGGAAGATGCCTATGTTTTATTTGACTCAGTTCGGTCAGGGGGACATGATACCATTCCCTTATTATGATTATCGGAACATCGGGTATCCCCGTTATTTCGTTAATTACGATACCGGGGAGGATTATCTTAATAAGACCGATACGGATACCGGATCGCTATACTCTTTCCCTAGCCGGAAGAGCGCTTATGAGATGGTTTGCAAGACCGGAGATATGTATCTTAGCGGTCGTTTCTTCCTATACTTCTATGGCATACCTCAGTTTCTTGTGGAGTCTGAGATCAATTGCAATTTCCGTATAGCCGGACCTGAGCCTTACGAGGGGTTCTATCCGGAGGTGGGGGATTATATATCATGGACTCAGGAGCGTAATGTCCCTATATCAAGGGATAATGTGTTTAAGATAAGTCCTGTGTATAAGAATCGATTTACGTTAGGTGGCAGGTCATTACCAGAGACGTATGATAGCAATTTTTGGGACTGCGCTTACCAAAGACCCAACGGCGTCATATGGAGCACCGCCGACGTGTCGGAGAACGGCATGACCGATCCTTGGCTGTCGTACAAGCCTATGGATTACCATGAGTTCAAGACATCTTTCGGGAAACTTATAAGCATGAAAGGGATAGAGTCGGATCAGATACTGGCTCGTTTTGAGAATCAGGTAGGGTTGTACAATGCCATAGACGTGTTGGCGGAGAGAATATCCCCGGAGAGTAGCGAGCTAGGGACAGGTGGTCTTTTCGCCTCTCGTGGTATCGAGTATAATAATACGACGTTAGGATATTCCGGGACCCAGAGCCGGGATATGATCAGTTGCGAGTTTGGGCATTTTTGGGTCGATTTAAGGCGTGGTCAGGTGTTTAAGGTAGATTCTAATGGTAGGAATCTTACGGAGGTCACACCGGGGCTTAGAAACTGGTTTAAGGAGCATCTTCAGATGAAGATCATCCGTAGCCGGATATATAACGCTGATACGGACGCTGAGTTGTCTTATTACGATATCGATAACAAGTTCTTTGGTATAGGGCTATCCATGGGCTGGGACAATCGGTTCAAGAGAGTTCTGATAACCAAGAAAGATTATATACCGGTAGGGAATCCGAGCGAGTACCAATTCCGTGGCGGCCGGTTCTACAGGAACGGGCAGGCGGTGGAGCTACAGGACGCCAGCCATTTCACGGACGTCTCGTTCACCGTTGGATATAACTGCCTGAAGGGTGAGTGGAAATCATATTTGTCCTACACCCCTGACTATTATATCGAGCACCAGCATTATTTCCAGTCTGGTAAGAATTACTCTAACGACGATCGTGAGATAGGATTATGGTCGCATGGTCTAACCAACCAATCTTATCAAGTATTCTACGGTAAGTTATATCCGTTCGTCATAGAGGTACCTGTCCGTGAGCAGTATGTGAATAAGATCCTCACGAACTACCAATATCGGATGGATGCCAGAAGGTATCAGGATGAGGTTAATTACCAAATTCTTAGGACTACCGGATTCAATAAGGCATGGTTTTATAACGATACCAACAACAGCGGTGAGCTTCGGATGGTTATCGCTGACAAGAACGATATGAGCCAGCGGTTAAGGTATCCTATAACCAATGACGATAGCCGTGAGATACTGGTGACGGAGGTTGATCAGAAGATAAATATAAATGACTATTTTAACGAGGTCAAAGACAATACTAATAACCTCCCGGTATGGATCAAGGATGTGAATGACATTGACCGGAAGATCGACCCCAGGGCTGTCGATTATCATCGGAGGTGGCGGGATCGTCTTCGTGGCGATTGGTTCTTGGCTAGGTTCGTGAATGACATTGAGAGTCGGTTCAAGATGATAGTTCGTTGGTTTAGCAATGAGGAGAAAGTTTATTGATTTATTAACATATAGGGGGGGGGTATTTTGCCGCCTCTCCCTTGTATATTAAAACGATATGGAAGATTTTATTGGTAAGTACGATGGTAATCAAATAGACAGTAGACTTGATAAGGTCAAGGATATGGTTGGCGCCACGGCGTCCGGGGCTGGCGCTGCGGGATTGGTGCCGGCTCCTGCTAAGGGGGATGAGGGTAGGTTCCTTTGTGGTGATGGTACGTGGAAGGACGCAGTAGCTAAAAGTGATGATGAGGATGCTTTTTTAGCTATCATCTTACAGCTTGCAGGAGATCAATCTACTACTTTGCCTCAATCTCAATATAATACTATAAAGTCGTTGTTTGATGGTAGTTCTACGTCCAATGTCAGGATGATAAGACCTAACAATTCTTTTGTGGAAGCGTTAGGTGGCGTGAATATTAATGATTTGATGGTTTTTAATGATCAAATGAATGATTGTATCACTATTTACATCAGCGGTTCAAATACCATTCTTGGTATGGGCTTTATGGATATATCTATCTCTGTTTATCCTAATCTAAGTGTTGGATATATTCATTCTAATTTAAATGTTGCTGCATCAGATGATTCCGAGATAGTTCTTGTAAATTCTTTGAAAAATACTGAAGAGGATATAGATTTTGATAATCAACTTCATCTTAAGATGAAAGGTAAGGGTGATAAGGCCTTGATGGATGATGGAACTTATAAGGAGATAGGTTCTTCTGGAGTGGATATCTCAAGTTATATTTTAGAAGGAATTGATTTTAAGAAAAATACTACCAAGGAAGGTTTTGACAAGATAAAAAGCTGTGTTATTAATAAACAGCATATGTATCTGTATTTTTATAATGCTGTAGGTGATAATGAGGCTTCTTTCTATGCCGATGTTATCGCTGGTGCTTTATATGGAAGTTTAAATTTGTGTGTATATGATTTTAGTAGTTCGAAGATTGTTAATGTTGATATAAAATCACAAGATTATAGCATAACTGTTAATACGCAATGATATGGTGAAAAATAGATCTGCTGTTAGTAAATCAAGTAAGTGCCCTAAATCGGGGTGTATAAAGAAAGTCGGAAGTGATTGGAGAGTGGTTAGTAACAAGACCGGAAAGTTATGGCCGGCGAAGTACAAGTCGAGGGATTCGGCCAAGAAAGCTCTGGCGGCTTATCATATGCATTGAGGGTGTAGGAGGGTAGGTGATATGAATCATGTACCCGCCTATTGTTTTATCCTGCATCCGATTATGTATATCTTTGTAGAAAACGTGATTTATGGCTAAGAAAAATAAACCAAAAGAAATTCCTTCATGGATAAAGGATTTATATAAGGAGGATCTTGATCGTGTCGTAAGAGGCGAGCGTCCCATGTATTTTAGGGGTATGAATGATGGTCCTTTAAAGAACGTATCCCCGGAGTTTGATGTCCTTAGCGGAGGAGCCGCAGTTAAAGGTATGAATGGGATAAGAGGTACGTTGTCCCCGTTGAATAACGGTATGGGTAATTATAATTTCAGCCTCAGGGGTATAAATAAGAAGATAGGTGAGCTGGTTGATGAGGCGGGATTATATCTACCTGAGAAATTAAGACCTGTATATCGGACTGTGGTGGATGCTATGTCGAGTTCCAAGGATAAGGGGTTGGGTCATATCACGCAGCCGTTGGCCAACGCCCTGTACCCAGCGGACGAGCGACGGGACCGGCGTCTGGACGGGGAGCACCCCGTTGGTTATGTGGATGCCATAGACGGCATATGGCCTAGGGAGAAATATGGGTTATGGGGAGAGAAGATTGAACGGAAAGCTGATGGAGGAGAGATGTATACCGTATCTAAAGGCGATACTCTTTGGAGTATAGCCAAAAGATTGGGATTATCTTTAGACGATATTGTATCGTGGAATAGGGATATCCCTGATATCAACAAGATACAGATAGGTGATAAGATAAAGGTTTCAGACCCATCGCTGTCAATAGAGAAAGAGGATCATGATTTGATGGATATAATATCCAGGGAGGCTGAGATCAATAAGATGAGCGATGAGGATATAATCAAGAGCGTCGGTCATAAATCTAATTATGCTATTGTAGATAAGAAGAATAAAAAACTAACGGTTTATTCACCGAGCGGGGATATTCTTTATAGCACTAATAATATAGGTGTAGGTGCTTCTGGCGATGATTATAATACCTATACCAAGACGACGAAGGATAAAAAACTTATCGCCGGAGCTGGAAATATGTCTACTCCGGCCGGCATAACAAGAGTGTCAGGTATAGGCGAGTATCATGGCCAGAAATCGTTCCAGAGAGCCAGGTTTGATCCTAAGACAGGCAAGTGGGATCATGATATATCGTCATCTATGCATCATGGGGCTTCTGCTGGAAGAGGATCTAATGGGTGTATCAGGCTTCTTGGGAATACGGGGAATGAGCTGTATAATTTTATAAAGAAGGGTGATTTTATTTATACACTTCCGGAGAAAGAGGGAAGTAGGTTTGTCGTTCGTGAGGGGTCGCTTAATTATATAGCGGATAACCCTTATGGCGAGGATTCCGGTGAGAAGAGACTTTGGGATGATTATAATGTTCATATAAACAAGGATTTTAGGCCATTGAATATAAGCGTAAAAAATAGTGATATATCTCCTGATATCTTGCCTAAATGGATTTATAACGCTTATGACTCAAAGAATGGCGTCAATTCTAGCAACGCTTTCCTTGGTGTTATATCAGCCATTGATAATATAGCCAAAATGGATAAGCTGGGCAATATAAAGGAATATAGCGACGCTATATCATATAACAAGGAACGTATCATGAGTGAGTTCGATATCGATAGCTACACTTATGATAGGATGGCTATGCTTGCCATGGGTATCGCCGAGCAGGAGACTAAGTTTGGTGTATCCGCAAGATATATAGGGAAACAAGCTATCGGTGATCAAGGCGTTGATATAGCCAAGAGATTCAGGTCGTTGTTAAATGGTAACGGATGGAATGACAGGTCTTATAACTCGAAGGGTATAACACAGATAAAGATAGAAGGTGATAATGATGAGACAAAGAAGATATATAATAAGTTTGGTATAGATAAGGAGAATATCCTAAAGCCATATAATTCAGGTATAGCTACCATGTTGCGTTTGGCGTCTATATACAAGAATGAGGTTGTCGGTCGTGGCTTTAAGGATAATAAAGGTAATGATATAGACAAATTCGACGCCTTGCTTTATAAATGGATGGGTAAGGGAAGGTTATTGAATAACGGCAAGGCTTCTCCTGATGATAATGATTATATCAATAATGTAAAGAAATATATTGGCAATTTTGATTTCAAGGTTAAATATAAGGATGGTGGACCTATTGGTGATGATCCGTTGTATGTAAGACAGGATGTATCTGATAAGGCTTCGTATTTAAAAGATATCTTAGGTAATGCCATAAGAAGAAGATTGTACGAGAATGTCACCCCCGATGTGGTGGCTTCAAATGCTAGCCTTCCAGACAAGGTCAATGAGTTTATATATGGCAGAAACGGGAAGGCTAACGTTGATGAATATAGCGATCAACTATGGGCGAGATTTTTATCTCAACCTAATAATCTAGATGGCAATAATAAGGAGATACGGATTCCTGATAATGTCATTACTGATATTGAGAAGATGTTCAATCGTGACACTAAGGATGAGATAAAGAGGTTAGATAAGAAGATTCGTGATACGGAGCAAGAAATATATGGTTCTGATACACCGGCATCAGATGAGCTTTATGGTAAATTGGAGTTCTTAAAGAAGTCAAGAGAGTGGGTAGATATTTTTGAGAAGAATCGTAATTCTGTAAGATCTGGTAAGCCTACGGTTTTTTCTGAGTACGATTTTTATCCCGAAGCTGCTGGTGAGCTTACCCCGTTATCAGGGTTTGGCAATTTTACAATTTATAGGCGTCCGGATGGGAGGTTAGGTGTTTACGACGTGTATGATTTTTATAGCGATGATCAAGAGTTTCCTGTCAATATAGCTACCAAGACGCTGGATGCTATAGGTAATAAGTTTGATGAGAGAGGTTCGTTTAAGGATTATAGTCCTCTCCCGGAAAGCGGGAAGGAGGCTCTTGTCCGTAACGCTATTATGTCTAAGAATAAGTTAGAGAATAAGGAAGATGGAGGGCCGGTTGATACAGGGCGAGATTACGGGTCTGGTAAATATGTTATTGATCCAAACAGATCAGAGGATAATAAGATGGCTGTGTATGATGAGATATGGGATTATCTGACTGATAAGAAGGGAATACCACAAACGCAAGCTATCGGCATCCTGTCGAACATCGCCGCCGAGTCCGGAGGGGACACCGAAGCCCTAGGAGCCGCCGGTGATTTTGGCATCCAGCAATGGCTTGGGCCGAGGAAGAAGGAGTTACAGCGCAGGTATGGGAAGAAACCGACGTTGACACAGCAGTTGGATTATCTCGTGGATGAGTATCAAGGCAAGGTCCCGGGGTTAGGTTGGAATTACATCAATCAAGGAAAGTTTTTTGACAAGGACGCTCAGGGGAATGAGTATAACTATTATATGTATTCTAAATCCGATTTCGATAACGCCGTCAACTACAAGGACGCTACCGTGGCATGGAATCAAGGATACGGTAGGCCTCTTGGATCGACCTTAAGAAATGAGAAGAGATTTGAGTTCGCTGATATGTTCGCTAATAGGTATGGTGTCCCGGAGAGCGAGCCAATGAGATACGAGTTCGGACAGCGGGATTCGGGCACGGGGGACGGAGGTCAGCAGCCCGTACCTGAGACGGTAGCCCCTGCCGATCCTTCTTTGGCTTCCCGCTCTTCCATGGATAGCTGGTGGGAGAAGGAAGGTCAAGACCTGTTATATAAGATGCTAGCTCAATCAGGCGCCAACAGGAAAGCTATAGAGGATATCGCTAACAACATCAAGAACGATCCCCAATCAGAGGCGCAGATAGCGGAAGCTGAGCGTATGCGTAGAGAACAGGCAAAAAGGCAGCTGGTACTTAATATGATACCGGGGTTAAGTCTTAACATAAAAGGTATGAGTAGAACTCGAAATTAATACTACATTTGTGAAATTATTAAATGTTTTAGATATGAAAAGATTGTTATTTTTATTTGCTATGTTATTGACGCCGTTCGCTTTGATGGCGCAAGAGGTAATCCCATCAGAAGGGGCTATCACTATTGATTTAACTACCTTCACCGGCATCATGGCTTTCGTCACGATGTCAGCTACGCAGTTAGCCAAGGTTGTGCCGTATATTGACACCCATAAGTGGGCTAAAGTCCTATCCGCCGTAGTCATAGGTATGCTGGTTTGTATATTAGCGTGGCTACTAAAGGTGTCTCCATTGCTTATAGGGAGTGAATGGTGGGAGGCTCTATTATATGGAGTGGCTGTAGGTCTCAGTTCTGCCGGTTTCTATGATTTGGTTAAGGCTATAGGATCATTATTCATAAAAAGAATTTAATTCTGTACATAATAATAGCATTTGCTGAGAGACTCATCGTTGTGAAATGATGAGTCTCTGTTTTTTTAAATTATCTTTGTGTCAGAACGAAATTAATTAGACATGAGCAAATACGTAATCAAGAGGAAGATACCTAAATATCAAGAGGCCGGGGAAGTCGGGTCGTATATGCTTGGTAATATGGACGGTATACAAGGGTTAGGTATAGAACCTTTGGTGAATACCAACCAAGGATTACCCGCGCCGGTCAATCCGCTAGGGATATATTCTTTGGATACTCCAGATCAGTTGAGGACTAAATATGCTAATGCTTTTGATCAGGATAATGTGTTTCCGGCTAGCTTCAAGGGTAGTTTGCAACGTATAGCTGAGAATTATCAGGACAATGGTATTACGCTTAATAACATAACTGTTAACGATGTTGATAAGTCTAAGACCGGTTCAGGCGAGACGGATGTTTTTGATTTTACTACCATCCCTTACTATGGCGCTGATGATATAGGGTCTAGATTCACTCAGATGGGTCGTGGTATAGGGCGTATGAGAAGCGAGGGATATGGAGATTTATCCACTGGGGCTAAAACAGCTAATACGATAACCACCATAGCCTCAGGAATTAGTGGTATCATGGGATTGGCTCGTAACGTGGTTTCCGGGATAGCGTCTGAGAAAGGTACTCGTACCAATATAAGGTTGGCTCAGGAGCGTGAGGCCAGACAAAGAAGGCAATCCCAGATGCAGTACAAGGATGGTGGGGGTGTTTATCTAGGGCCTAATAATAGGTTCGATAGCGGAAGCCTTACCGGTGAGTACCTGTATCCGTTACCTAAGTCGATGGAAGATCAAGCCAACGTAGAGGTCGAGAAGGGTGAGTACGTGACGCAGCCCGGAGAGGCGCCGATGGAGGCTATGGGGCAGAAGCACGCCGATGGTGGAACGCCCGTTTCCTTGGAGCAGGGGACGAAGGTTATTACCGATGATACCACCATAGAGCCGGATTTCGCCAAATACATCAGGGATACGTATGGGATTAAGGCTACGCCTAAGGATACGTACGCCACGTTAATGGATAGGTATAAGGCTAAGATCGGTCTTAAATCGGCTTACGATGACCAGAAGAAGGCTTTGGATAAGTTGAAGAAAAACGATAAGATAGATGATGAGAATACAAGGCGTTTAAACGCCTCCGTATTGTCAAAGGCTATAAATGATAGCAACGATACCGTTAATGGATTAGAGGGAAGATTTACGGACTTCGCTAATGTTATATACAAGGAGCAGGAAGACCGGAAGATGAAGAAGGATGAGGATACGTATTTCGCCAAGGGTGGTGAGATAGATAACATCATATCCAGATCTATGAAAGAATACGGTCTTACGGAGGAGGATATAGCTGAGGCTAAGAAAGAGCTGCTTAAGAAAGTGGCTGGTATTCGCCAGAAGATGGAGATAGGAGGCACGTCTTTGTTCGGTCGTAAATTAACTTTCCGCCCGATCGAGAATAGGTTCAACAATGATCCTAACTATTTCGGTTATCAACGCCAAGGAACTGATGGCTCTTATGGAGGTATTAATACGGATGAGAGGTTGAATTATTATAAGACATTCAATCCGGTCGCTTACGATGCTTATATGGGAGCTTCAGAGGGCGCTAGGGCTAGGGCATTGCAAGACGCTATCTACGGTCAGACAAGTAGCTGGATGGGCTTGGCTACGGCTGAGAACCCGATCATCGCCAACGCCGAGGCGCTTCGGGATTACACGACGCTCGTTTCCTTTGGCGGTGAGGATAGTCAAGGTAATTACCCGGAAGACAAGAAAGCCGCATATCATGATAGGATGAGAGACAATAAATTAGGTTTGTTTACCACATCTCGCCCTATGATCGGTCTAGACGTTGTTACAGAGGAACAGCATAAGGCTCTTAACGATGCTGGTATCACCCATTTTAGCCAACTATTCTCTGACAAGAACAAGGATGTCGTTAATAAGATACTTGGGGAGGATATGCTTAAGATGCAGGCATTGAGATCCATGAAAGGAATGGAAGGTCTTGATTTTATACTTGACCCTCATAAGGTGGCTCCCGGTCCTATGGATATAGGTGATGTGGAGGATCCTGATGTTAAACTGGATATGCCTGAGCTGATTGATCCCAATACACTTCCTAAGACCAACACAAGTGCCGGTAAGTCGAACAGCGGCAATGGAGGCAGGAATATAGTAGGTGGTGGTCTTGACTTTCCTGAGGTGTTCAGGATGACTCCGGGAGCCGTGACAACGGAAGGTCTAGAAAGACATTACGCTCCTACCGTGGACCCGGTGTTGAGATCGGCTGATCAGTATATGGTTGAGGCTAATCGTGCTTTCCAATCACAATTGGATCAGATGGGTAATGTCCCGGATTCCCAGAGAGGGGCTTTATCTTCCAATTTACAGGCTATCATGAGCTCCAATATAGGTAAGTACATTAATGAGGTAGAGCAAGGTAACGTGGCTCAAAGAACTTGGGCTGATAATATAAACGCTCGTACTTGGGCTGACACGTATGATAAGAATATAGCCCAACGTCAAGCTTATCAACAACGGATATTGCAGGGGTTAGCTATTAATGACGAAAATTGGGCTAGGTATTTCGATAGCGTGAATGACGAGATCCAGCAGAAGTGGAATACGGCTACGACCATGAATACATTAAGATCTATATTTGGGGATGTTAAGATTGGTCCCAATGGTCAGTTGATCGCAGACCCTCAAGGAGATATATTAAGTTACAGGAGATTATATCCTGCTCAGGAAGTAACTAAAGGCAAGAAAGGATAAAGGATGGCTTCACAATATAGTATATTAAGGAATTACGGAAAGTACGTATCACCCTACAACATAGATGTCATGATGCAGGGTATGGGATACATGCAGCAGAAGATAGATACTAATCGGCAGGCTATAAACGAGTATGCTGATTATATTATCAATTCTGACATTATAAAACCTCAGGATAGGGAATATCTTCAGAATAGGTTAAATGGATTGATACAGGATGTGAATAACGTGTATCGTAAATCTAATTTGGCTTCTGATGGTGTAGCCAGAAGTATACAGGCTCGTCTTGGGGAGGCTCTGGATACCCGTGTGTTGAATGCCATTGCCGGCACTAGGGAGATCCGGTCGTTTAGTGAGAAGATGGAGGATATGAAATTGAATAATCCTAAGATGTATAGTCCTATAAACGAGGCTGAGGCTTTCGCCGATGCCGTGGCATGGATGAATGACGGTCAGGTAGGAACACGTCTTAATCCTATACATTATACTCCTTATACGGATTATCACGCTGAGGTTGATGAGAAGATGAAGAACTTCATCTCCCTTAATAAGGGAAAGAAAGTCAATGTGCCGGTGATTGATGCCAATGGTAACAGGACGGGGGAGATGCGTGAGATGTATATAGATGAAATGAGCTATGCTCAAGTCAGGGATATAGCCATGGCTTCCATATCAGAGAACGGCAAAGCCCAGATGCAACTAGAGGGTAGGTATATGGCTAGGACGAATCCTGACCTATTCAATGTCCAGAGTACCTCTGATTTCCTTAAAGGGTATATTGATGATTTTAGTGCCAAGGAAGAATCTATACGGGCAAAGCTAAAGGGCGTTGGCAATGATAAGGTCAAAAAGGCTAGGTTGGAGTCAGAGCTGGCGGATATCACCAAGCAGAAAAATGATTTCGTGGAGGAGGCTGAGGGCGTTATCGGCAGCAACTACAGTCCGGAGCGGGCCGGCATGTTCATGGTGAGGCAGCAGTTCCTTCGTGGCGTGGGGTTACGATGGTCTTATAATAACTCATACGAGACGCTTGGTGTTGATGATTATTATTTCAAGGCTAATCAACAGATGATGGAGAGGGCTAAGTTCAATGAGACAAAAAGGCATAATCTAGCCATGGAGAAATCCGCTTTGATAAGAGCTAGTAAATCAGGTAAATCGGAGAATGGAAATGGTGGAGGCGATGACATGACCGGTCCCACCGTGGTTACGAAGAGTGCCAATCTTGAAGATGTGAATATAAGCGATGAGTTCATGAATGGATTTATAGCCAATGAAAAGGCGGTGACTACCGGCATGGGTAATTTCGTTAAGTCATTATCAGATGACGCTAGAAGGAAGATCGACGCATGGGCGTCTGATCCTGAGAATAGTAACGTGGTCAAGGATATGGATAACGATCAGGTTATCATGACTTATTTTAAGGCTAATGGTGGATCTACGAATACACTTCTTGATTATAATGGAAAGGATAGTTATATAAAGCTTCTTGGGTTAAATAACCAAAGGAATAAGTATAGTAAGATTAATGAGGGTTTCAATAAGGCTGAGAATACTGTTTTGGATGGTGTTGATGCTATAATTGAGAAAGAGGCTAGATCGTATGAAGGATCAGGTATAGACATTAGTTACGGATTTGGCACATTCAATCTTGGGGATATTAACAATAATGGTGATAAGGTTTTTGATATAGATGGCATAAACGATATAACATTAGACGATTGGGCTAAGCTATCTGCTTATAGTTCTTTGCTAAATGATAATATAAACGTTGTTAAGAGTAATATTCAAGGGGAAGCGCCATACGTATCGGTAGATTCAGGTCAGTCAAGTATTATTATGGATCGTTTGAATGATCTTATGGGAACGTCTTTGTCGCTTGATGATATTGAATCTATAATGTCTCTTGCCGTATCTGGGGCTAGTAAGAATAAGCACATTGAGGAAATAAGAGATAGGTTTGCCGGGGATAACAGGGCGATCGCTGTCGCTACCGCTATATATGATGAGGCTCATAAAGAGAGGAATGATTTATTAAGACATAAATGGAGTCGTGGGGATTTAGGTAGGATCGCTGATGACGCTAAACGTGCTGGCGAGGATTACCTGAGACAATATCGTCATGAGTATGCCGAGCGTGAGTATATCTTCTCCGGTGATTATCCGTCTAAAAGTCAAGAAGAGAAAGATTATATAAAGGTTAGTGACCTATTTACCCGTGGTGGCGGTTTTATTCCTAAGGATAAGGATAATGCCAATACGAAGATAACGTTTACCATATCCCCTATAGGTGATGGTAATTATCAGATCATTGGTAATAATGGAGGTGATGGCAGATCTGTTGTTGAGGTAAGTGAGGCTGATTTAGTCGCCAATGACCTTACTTTTTATAAAGAAGATGTAAATATCCCATCCGAGACCTACGACTCTGGTGTTGTATCTATATCGTTTGCCAATTCAAGTGATAACGCTTATGGGAAGATGGCTAAGTCATTGTTGGTAGCTCCATTCGCTTACGCTAGCGGGGCCAAGGACACGGTAATGCCTTATATAGATATGTTTACGAATATAAATGACGGTAATATCAGGAAGAATCAGACGATGATCGCTACTGACGTGTTGTTCGATAACGCTTCTATGTACGAGTTAAGGGCTTCTGGATATAAGTATAATAATGGTTCCTCTGGGATAAATGTTGATATATATAGCAAAGGAGAGGCGAGAAAGGGTAATACCCCGTTATACTCAATTGATCTGGATGGTGTTAATTATGCTGATGAGGTGGCTAGAAAGATTGATTTCTGCCCGCAGTATTATTTGGTCATGGCATGGCAGCAGATACTTAGCAAGGAGAATGAGGTGTATTGGAGGAGCGAGGGAAGATCTACTACTGATGATTTCGAGAGCTTCATCTCGCCTATAGCTGATATGATTGATCAGGAGATAAGAAACAGGAATAACGGAAATAGTGGAAATAATGGAAACAATGGAAATCTATAATAATACCTCTAACGGAAAGGATCTTGCCGAGAAGTACAGATATCCTACCATGAACGTAGATAATATAAAGGCTATTGGCGCAGATTCATATAGTATACCGGATCGTGACCTGCCTCCGGTATTGGATCCGTATTCCGCTTCCGAGAGATCAAAGTCCCAGATACCATCATTGTCGGAGAGGATCAAGAATACTGTTAAGACAAATTATTATGATGATATGAAACATATGTCCCCATTAGGATATATGGCTTCTGATCAAAGCTATAAGGGTAGGTTCAATCTTACTGGTCCGGAGATATCGTTGGAGGATTCAAGGTATCGACTTAGTAGCGGTACTTGGATACCTAAATACGAGTCTTATATCCCCGGTGTAGATAATGACACACGTTTATCTAGGAGTCAAGGTAGGACTGAAAAATGGATGAGAGGTTTGGGAAAATTTGTAGGTAAGACTGCCCTATACGGATTAGGCGGCGTTATCCAGCCTTTTTATGGTATTTACGCCGGTGTATCCAGAGGTAATTTTAACGCTGTTTTTGATAACGATTTCACGAGATGGTTGGATGATCAGGACAAGAAGATGGATTACGGTCTTGCTCATTATTACAATCGAGAGGAGCGGGACATGAACTTCCTTCAAAGTATGACCACGGCTAATTTCTGGTCTAACGATTCCTTATCCGGTCTTGCTTTTACTGTTGGAGCCATGTTATCATCAGCCGTATATTCCGGCGCTGGATTGATGAACTTAGCTCGTACGGGAGCTAGGGCAGGCGTGGCATTGGCTAGGATAGGCAAGGCGGCTTCGGATACCAAGAAAGCGTTCGGCGCTTACCTCAGGGCCGCCCGTATAGGACAGAGGGTAGGCAAGGGACTGGACACCGCCGCCTTTCTTGGCACGTCCACCGCATGGGAGGCATCTGTCGAGGCCAGAAGTATGCTGATGGAGGCTGAGGAGAATTTCAGGCAGTCTTACCGTAACGCTTATGGAAGGGAAGTCCCATATGAGGAGCTTATGAAGTTCAGGGCTGATAATGCCAATGCCGCTAATGCTGTATTCGCCGCCAACGTCGGCATATTGTCATTATCCAATATAGCTATGTTCGGTGATATGTTCGGCATGGATCTTGGCGTGGATAAGTTCATAAAACGCAATATATTTGGCGTAGGCGCCGAGAGGATGGATAACGGGACATTAAGGGCCATAACACCAAAGAAATGGCAGAAAATAGCCGGGAATACGTTCAATATTATCAAGCGCCCAGTGTCAGAAGGTCTTTATGAGGAAGGTCTTCAGGGAGTGGCTAGCAAGTCCGCCGAGGATTGGGTAGAATCAAGATACAATCCTATGGCTATCCGTCAGAACATAGGTTATATGGAGGCTATAAAGAACGGGTTCAAGGAAACATACGGGTCTAGTCAAGGCTGGAAGGAGATCGGCATCGGTATGATTATCGGATCGGTTATGGGTGGAAAGACCTTTGGAGGTATAAAGGAATGGAGCCAAGACATGTCCCGGAACAAGGGGATGGTGGAGGCCTACAACGCCAATGCCGGCGCCTTGACCGAGGCCGCTGTCCGTGCTATTCGTGGCAGTATGGCTCTTAACGCTCAATTATCTGGCGTAGACACATCGTACGAGAGTGATGGTAGGATCATAAACAAGGATTTTAGTGACGCCGTATTCAATCGTCTCCGTTATGATTCGGAGATGGGGATGCTGGATGATACCAAGGAGAATTTCAGGACGGTAGTCGAATCTATACCTAACAGCGATATAGCCTCCGATATGAATATGACAGATGAGCAGGTAAATGAGTATAAGTCCAACCTTATCAGTGAGTTTAATAAGAAGGTAGATAATTTTACCATGGCCAATAGGTTCGCCGACTCCCTTACCGATGGTATATCCAATAGATCATTTAACACCTATATCTCCAACATGGCTTATAACGGTCTTGAGGCTAAGGATAACTTGGATGATATCGCTAATCAGTTAGGAAGGATATACAATACGGATATAGGACCTGCTTTAGATATATATTCTCGTCTTAATCCTGATTCGAGTAGGGATCTTGAGAAACTCAGGAAGCTTACAGATGATATACAGAAAATGGAGAAGAATGTTTTGAAGCTTCAGCAGAGTGTCACATCTAAGGAAGCTCTTGAGTCTGATAAGATCAAGTTAGCCAAGGAGAATGATAGACTTCTTAAATTGACGGAGGATAGGATTGCTTTGGAGAGGAGATTAGCTACGTTAGTTAACTCAGAGACAGATATATCTAAGCTGTTATTAAACAGGGATGAATCAAGGATCAGCGCCGCCGATCTTATGGCAGCTTATGAGACTATAGTCGGTTTTGAGAATGCCGTATCTATCCGTGGGGTTGATAATCATAAGGAGGCTATGGCGTTGCTTAGCGAGTATCGTCATAATCTTGTGGCTTATAAGAATATAAACGAGTCACTTCGTCGTATGCGTGACAGAAGATTCATCCGGGCGCAGGAGCGCGGGTTCATGAAGATATTATCGAACGCATGGGGGAAGACTTATGAGGAGGATGACAGCAAGTATGATTTCAGGAATACCGATGATCCTGATGCTAATTCCCTTTATGCCAATGATCAGGCCATAGATAAGGCTTATCAAGATGGTCTTATAGGAGAGGACGAGGCATTTATGTTCAAGACCTATAATCATATGATCGCCAGATCTATGGAGAATGACATCAAGGCTGATGAGGGAGGTATCGTTGAGAATGTACCTGATAATGAGGATATCATAAATCCTTCTGATGATAGAATCAATAATATAGCTATAAAGATATGGAACGGTAATGAGGATATCTTATCTCCTAGGGAGAGGCAGATATATGATAATAATAAGGATCGTATCAATGATCTTGTAAATGGGTTTGGCGATAATCCTATAGCTAGGCTTAATAAGATTAGGTCAATGATAGATAGGTTAAATACCAACGATAACGTCTTAAATAACATCAGAGATACTATTGATGATATCATAGATATAAACATTAATGGTCTTGATAAGGATCAGGTTAAGGGGGCTATACAGACTTACAATGATCTTATGAATGATATTGACAACGGGAATGAAGTTGATCAGGATAAACTTAATGAGGCTATTGATATTATCAATAATTATTCTGATGATCCTCTTCTTCAATTCGTGGAATGGATGAGGCTGTATGATAATGGAAGTATGGTTGTCAAGGATTACGATAAGTCTATACCTATGGGTGATGTCCTCACAGAGAGCGAACCCGGGACATCCACCGGCAGGACGGAAGTTAACGCCGCCCAGAATCCGGTGGTGTTGATGGCCCAGAAGAGAGAGATCGGTGGGGTTATGTATTATGAAGTTGGCGGAATGAGACTTGACAGGTTTATGGACAGTCTTGGGCTTAAAAGATCTGATGCCACTGATACTGATAATGGAAGGGTGATGGATTTCACCAACGGAACCGACATATTTACTGTTATAGAGTCAGATAACCACTCAAGATGGATGATTAGCGAGGATGACGCTCAGGCTTTCGAGAACGCTACCGGTGTCATATTGGGGCGGCAAACCGCCTTGTCGACCTCCAACTGGTTCATGGTGTATCGCAAGGGGCAGGATGGATCTATTGTCCCTTATTATACGGGTGATACGTTTGGATCTAACAACGAGTCGGTGAATCAGGAAGCCGTAGCTAATCTCCGTAAGGATAATATCGTAAGGTTTAAGATGGATATGTCAGATCCATATACCAAGGAATTGTATGATAAATACAATAGCCTTAACGCCGTTGACCCTAATTCTGATGAGACTAAGTCGGCTTACCGAGAGCTGGTTGATAATATGGTTATTAAGATCGTGGATAGCGACGGCAATTTCGTCTCGGTACTGAAAGCCAATGACCCGGATTCAAAAGGAAGTAACGCTGATTTAAGGAGTAGGGCCTTTGAGTTATATAGGGATAATATAGGATCTGTTACTGGCGAGATTGATATACCGTTCGTAGGTACAGTTACCAGTGTTTTGCCGGGAAGACCTAATTTTAGCGTAAGTGATGATAATGGTACGTTGATGGTATCCGAGAATGATTTTACCAACGAGACGGTTGGTAAAGTCGAGAGCGTAGGATATATAGAGAATGGGGAGGTTACGATGAGGGATGATATTAAGTATAATATATTCCCGTTCTGTACGGCTATCGTCAGGGACAAGTATGGTGACTATAAAGATTCACGTATCCCGGTCGTAGCTATAAAGACAGGAAATGGAAGAAATTACCTGTACCCCGTAAGATTGAAAAATCAGGATATATCGTCATTCTCATCCATGATCGGATCGATGGCTGATAGGATTACGGAGGGTCTAGGCGGAGGCGTAAGTATTGATGATATAATGGATCTTAATAACGCTATAGCCAGATCAGGGTTGGATAATAAGACATATATGATTCCGCTGGCGGGAGACGTGGATGTTATCAAGAACCGGCTTAAAGCTGTCAAGGAAGCGGCTAGCAGGATGCCTATGACCGCTGACGTAAGAGGATGGATAGGTGATTCCAGAACTAAGGAGGATATTTTGATGAATGACGTTACGATCAACATCGATCTTAACAACGATCCTTTCATAGCTCCTAAGTTTAGGATGAGTATCAAGGAGAACAAGGTATCCAAGGAGGAGACGGAAGTCTCGTTCCCTAACCTGCCGGATCTGCCATCGGAGTTCGCCTCGCCTACGAAGGCGGCCGAGGACAAGTCTTTGGTTTCCGACGGTAACGTAGTATCCGGAGAAAATGAGGCGGAAAATCCTTGCTAAATAAAATATCTTGACTTATCTTTGCGGCGTCAGTCCATCACCTGACGAGTAAGATATTTAAAAGTTGGTTCCTGTCGGGTGTGTGATGGCCCCGGTGGGGACTCTTTATATTATGCAATTAGATGCCTTTTTACATCGGAAGATCATGCAAGACCTACGCATCCAGCGAGCGAAGGTCTTGATGATGTTATACACCAGTCATTATTTTGTCAATAACAGACAAAAGCAGTTGCTTGACCATACATACGCTTTAAGCAGGGATCAGGCTTTTGATTATATGACTGAGTTCAACAAAAGGCTTAGTGATAAGGTGGGTATAAAATGTACGATGGATATCCTTCTACCTACCGATGACGATAACGCTAATATCATAATCGAGTACAATGGTATCATCAAGAAGCTGATGAAGGAGGCCGAGAAGCTGGAACTTGACACTGACGCCATTAAGGAAATGATGCGTGATCTTCTTAATGAGTTGAAGGATGATATTGATCTTAATATCCTGATATTTGACGTAACCCAGTTACTTATAAAATACAATCTATTTAGGTTGGATGCCATAACCGAGCAGGAGTTCAAGGACTCTTTCGTCAGGATGGATAGTAGGAATATGGAGATAAAGAAATTAACTTTATCTGATATCAAGAAGGTGGTGATGATGATGGAGGATAGATATAGTTATATTTCGTCTATATGATGGACAAATATAATTGATTACGTTTTTTGTAAAAATGTCTCCTGTTTGTTTGTAGTTTCAAAATAAGGTCTTATATTTGCGGTGTCCATCCGTTATTGGGCCATAAGAAGATATTAACTCGCCTAAGCGTAGGCGATAGATGAGGGTCATTGGTGGAATAACGGACGCCAATGGCTCTCGTTGTTTTTATATCATGAGTGAATTATCTGAGATTTTTAGTTACAATGGTAATGATGTAACTTTTAAAACGGTTGATGATGTAACCTATGTTAATGCCACGGAGATGGCTAAATACTTTAATAGGAGAACAAACGACTATTTATCGTTAGTATCTACTAATGAGTTAGTTAAGGCAATTACCAGAAAAACTGGTAAATCTGAAAATCAGTTAGTTATAAAGAAGACTGGAATGCCGGTTTTTGGAGGTGGGGTATGGTTGCATGAGGATATAGCTATAGATTTTGCCCAGTGGCTTAGTGTAGATTTTAAGCTGTGGTGTACAGATAAAATAAAGGAACTTTTATTGAAAGGGCATACATCAATAAATAGGAGTAATTCTGATATAAGCAGAAGAGATCTACCATCCGATTATATAGAGGCATTAGAAGCGTTAATTAAATCGGAGAAGGAGAAAAAGGCATTAGCTGAAGCCAAGAAAGTGGCAGAAGAAGCTAAGAGGATATCTGATAATATTATCAAAGAACAGGCTCCTATGGTTGAATTTGCTAAGACAGCCGAAATAGCCCAAGAGACAGATATGTTGATCAGAGAGGTTCGGGAAAAGCTAGAGGCTCATGGATATGATATAGCGGAGAAGAATCTTCGTATATTGCTTGAGGATAATAAGTTCTTCGCCAAAACCGGTAAGAGATGGTTGTTATCCCAAAGGATGATAGATCGTGGTTATGCTCGTTACAGATATCGTGATGACGATGAGTTTTATGGAACTAACACTGTTTATGTGACTCCTAAGGGATTCCAGTGGATCGTGTCTAAGATATCTGGGGAATGGATGCCTAGGTTCTTGGAATTGAAAGGTAGGGTTCTGAGTAGATCAGATAAAGATATTTTCGCTAAACGATAAGTTTCATTTTTTTTGTTATTTAGGATTGAGTTTTTTGCCTGTCCGTGAGGATCGGCAAAATGATTTGTACTTTTTCAGAGTAAACATAAGGTTTGTTATTATTGTTATTTGGCTCCCGTCCGCTCGTGAGAGTAGGCGGGATTTTCATATCTTTGTAACAAAACGATTTAGCTATGGGTAGATCTTGTTATGTTATAAAAAATAAGGAGGGTGGGGTAGATAATGTCCTTGCCCCGAACGACCAACCATCCGGATTATACCAAAGGGCGATGGAGGTGCTTGGCGACCAGAAGCAGGCCTTATCGGTCTGGGGTACGGCCTACTCCCCCGACTTCGTGTCTTTCTTTGGCGATTGGATGTCCATGCCATCAGAATATGATCTGGATAGTAATGGGGAACCTAGGTATGATGATGTCATGTCCTTTATCAAGCGGAAGAACTATTTCGCCGGCAATTTCATGGCTGATGAGGTTAAGGATATTAATAATACTCTTACTTCCTTGGGTGTTGATAATATCAATGATCTTAATGATATGATCGTATCTAACTTCCTTTCCGGCGGTGATATATTCCTCAATAGGTACAATCTTGAGCGATCTGGGATGTATGACGCTGATGAGATTGATAATATCATGACTAACCGATCGGAGTATGAGCGGGTAAGGGATATGATGAGGAGGATTGTCGATTTTATGTCTGAGGGGAATCTTAATGAGAAGGATATGTATTTCCTGTCCTCCGAGTCAGGCCTTGGTGATGATTATATGATATATGAGGATACATATGACTCGTTAGGAAAGAGAAGGGGCTTGAATCCAATAGAGGTAAGGGATACGATCATGAGGGCGGTAGGCGGTATCAGCGACCGCCGGGAGTTCGATCAGGCTTTCGCCTCCATCTCATACCCTTCCTTGGCACTCCGGTATCAGGAGGATCAGGATTACGCAGATCGGATGTATGACACGTATCGTAATATGACCCGTATGGAGGTTCGGAGTCAGGACGGAAATACGATTACCGACTCGTACTTCAATAGTACCACACCGTATATCAGTATGCCTAAGGATATGAAGGGTCTAAGGGATAAGGTTGGGGAGATAATCGATATGGATGATTTTAAGGACATCAAGGACGTTGCCGGACGTCTGCATGACATAGCCATGGATCTTGCCGACATGGGCGTTGATATAAGCGAGGCGATCAGCGATGAGATGGTTATATCCAGACCTGAGGATATCCGTGATCTTATGGCGTCGCTGGACGTCATGTTGTCTTCCATACAGGCCGGCAATTCGGTATACGATAGCTTTATCTCCGATCTTGATAGGATAACAGGAAAAGGGAATCCGATATACGAGGTTCAGGATACTTATTCTACTGGGGATAGGATGGTGTATGTAAGATCCGGGAATACATCCCCTTCCGATATGTATGATAGGAGCATGTTGTATATTAGTAGGAATACGTACCATAACACGGCTCCGATAACCGACACCGATCAGGCCTATGAGATGTTGGCCAATATCGGGATAGAGCGGCCCTCGTACTTGCCGGCTGGCGTGGTCCCCGCCGGGGCTTCCCGTTCCGATATTGGCGTGGTCAAGGATAATATAAAAAAGCTGGTTATGTCCAACATCTCATCCTCGAATACCGAGAACATGATCCTTGCCAGATTGATATACCAGCATCCAGTTACCCCTGAGATGGATGATGCCGATATCGATCGGGAGTTCAGGAGATACGAGGCTAGACAGGGGAAGGATCGGGATTTTATCAAATCCTGTACATCGTTGAGGAAGATCCAGATCAAGGAAAGGTTAAAAAAATCGGATTTATATAATAATGTCTTACGTTTCCTTGATTTTAATGGATTTTATAATGTATCTTTGAATCACCATGACAGAGGTACGTTAAAAAGCATGGAGATGTCGTTGCCGGAAGGTCAGGTAAGGGATCTTCTGTTTGACGTGGCTATCGAGTCCGGTGACAGTAGCATGAGAAACCTTTTCTATCTGGATAGACAGGATAGGATGATGGATGCCGGGTTTTATAGGTATCTGTACCAAAGGAATCCGGGCCTGCTCCGGGAGGTCAACGGCGGTGTCGAGGCGAGACCGGACGGTTCGTTCTTGGCTCGTGGGAGGTATGATGATTTCGTGTCATTCCAATCCGGCTTATATGAGAAGATAGGTGAGACGGTTGATGGTGCGATATACAGGTTCGTTGATGATCTTATATACTCCGATCCATCATCATATCAAGAAAACATGGTACGAAGGATGGGTGACGTTACGGTAAGGAGTGACGATAACCGCCTGTCAAGGATAGAGGATAATCCCTCATCCAGTAAGATAGTTAATGAATACACTGCTAATACAAATAAGTTGATGCGAGATTTTTCGTGTAGTTAATCTCTCTTTGACGTCGTGAGACGTTTTCTTTCGAGCATTGAAACATTGAATT
>OHAQ01000513.1_pt1 | contig 30550 bp, 16 predicted proteins | sample 1577111 | NCBI WGS metagenome assembly OHAQ01 (sample SAMEA3541549, study PRJEB24748) | human gut metagenome | biome: human gut; feature: human-associated habitat; material: faeces | place: China | collected 2012 | reverse complement strand
GATTGAAAAAGATTTGCGTCGGGTGCTAAGTAGGGCAGGAATTTCCTGCTTCTGCTGCAGGACAATGCCCGGCGGGAAAGAACCGCTGTGTCCAGCCTCTCGCCGGACGGCCCCTGCTACCTCATCCGCCAGAGCAGCCTGAAAGAGCTGCTGGCAAGTTTGCTGACGGCGGCCGGGCAGGAGTCTGGAACTCTGGAGCAGCGCTTTGGCCGGATGTATCAGGAGTGGGGCATCATCCAGCCGGACAGCAACTGTGATTACCTCACCGAGGCGGTGCTCATTGCCAGCCAGTCCAGAGGCAAGCTGGCCATCCGCAAGGAATGACGCCGTGGGACGATGCCATCGCGCAGTGGAGTTTTGATAAAGGCCTGCCTGCGGGCGCGGGCACCGACACGTTACCCGGTGTACCGTACCAGATTTTGCCGCTAAAAAGCGGCGAGAAAACCTACGGACTGGTGGTGGTGGAACCGGGGAATCTGCGCCAGTTGATGATCCCGGAACAGCAGCGCCTGCTGGAAACATTTACGTTGTTAGTCGCCAATGCCCTTGAGCGGCTGACACTGACCGCCAGCGAAGAACAGGCGCGGATGGCAAGCGAACGTGAACAGATCCGCAACGCCCTGCTGGCGGCACTTTCGCATGATTTACGCACGCCGCTTACGGTGCTGTTCGGTCAGGCAGAAATCTTAACGCTCGATCTGGCAAGCGAAGGATCGCCCCACGCTCGCCAGGCCAGCGAGATTCGTCAGCATGTGCTGAACACCACCCGACTGGTGAATAATCTACTGGATATGGCGCGAATTCAGTCCGGCGGCTTTAATTTGAAGAAAGAGTGGTTAACGCTGGAAGAAGTGGTCGGCAGCGCGCTGCAAATGCTGGAACCGGGTTTATCGTCGCCCATCAATCTTTCTCTGCCAGAGCCGCTGACCTTAATCCACGTTGACGGGCCACTCTTTGAACGGGTGCTGATTAACCTGCTGGAGAACGCGGTGAAATATGCGGGGGCGCAGGCCGAAATTGGTATCAATGCCCACGTTGAGGGCGAAAATCTACAACTGGATGTCTGGGATAACGGCCCCGGTCTTCCACCAGGCCAGGAGCAGACGATATTTGATAAGTTTGCTCGCGGGAATAAAGAGTCGGCGGTACCGGGTGTAGGGCTTGGGCTGGCAATTTGTCGGGCGATAGTGGATGTACACGGCGGCACCATTACCGCATTCAACCGACCGGAAGGTGGTGCCTGTTTTCGTGTTACACTTCCCCAGCAAACAGCCCCTGAACTTGAAGAATTTCATGAGGATATGTGACAAACGTTCTGATTGTTGAAGATGAACAGGCTATTCGTCGCTTTCTGCGCACGGCGCTGGAGGGCGACGGTATGCGCGTCTTTGAGGCCGAAACGCTGCAACGCGGCTTGCTGGAAGCGGCAACCCGTAAGCCAGATTTGATTATTCTCGATCTCGGCCTGCCCGACGGTGATGGGATTGAGTTTATCCGCGACCTGCGCCAGTGGAGCGCGGTGCCGGTGATTGTGCTTTCCGCACGCAGCGAAGAGAGCGATAAAATCGCCGCGCTGGATGCCGGAGCGGATGATTATCTGAGTAAGCCGTTTGGCATTGGCGAATTGCAGGCCCGTCTGCGCGTCGCATTACGCCGCCACTCCGCCACCACCACGCCCGATCCGCTGGTGAAATTTTCTGATGTTACCGTCGATTTAGCCGCCCGCGTTATCCACCGCGGCGAGGAAGAGGTGCATCTCACACCGATTGAGTTCCGCCTGCTGGCCGTGCTGCTCAACAACGCCGGAAAAGTGCTCACCCAGCGCCAGTTACTCAATCAGGTGTGGGGACCAAACGCGGTCGAACACAGCCACTATTTGCGTATTTATATGGGGCATCTGCGACAAAAACTGGAGCAAGATCCCGCCCGCCCCCGCCATTTTATTACTGAAACCGGTATTGGGTATCGGTTTATGCCATGAATTATTATTCAATAAATACGCTTAAATAATTATTAATTTATTATTAAACCTGCCCCGAAAATTATTATTTGGCAGGTTTAATTTCTTAATGAAAATACAACCCACAAAATTGCAACATTTAAACAACAAAACAGCATCTAATATGGTGCTATTCATCATTAATGATTTATTATTTGGGATATTATCGTTTTTTGTTGATCTTCTTCACAGATTATAGCTATTTCATGGATAGAATAACCCTACCTTCAACTGACACAGAAAAAGGTAAAGGTAAATGGATTAAGGGAAAAAAACAAAGTTTTTGAATAGGTGTTTTTCAATAGGTTCAGTTATACACTCTGGTATTATGCAAATAATTAGCATAATACCGGAGTGATTATAACTGAAATTACTTTTGTATAGAGAATAGAATCGTTTTTGATGATTTTGTCGAATACTGGTTACTTTTTATTAATCTTATTACTAATTTTATCTTTTTTTTATACCTTTGTCATGTCTTCTTGAACTAGAAATATGAAAAACTGTTGCAGATATATATTGCTTGTACTCTTCCTGTTCACAGGGGCTGATTCATTTGCCTCTGTATATAACGGGGGACTCTATTTTAAGTCTCATTCCGCTCCCAGTGTTGATAGGACTTCTCTTACTCTGAATGATGACAAACCTTTCGACGTTAGTAATGAGTTTACCATTTCTTTTCAGATGTGGGTACGAAACAATGAACCCGACTTTGGATCAATATTGCATTTATATACGAATACGAACCAATTAGTGCGTTTTTCATTTGTTGCGGGAGGGCGTAGACATTATCCGGCATTGGTATTTAATGAAGGAATGGTCACTGTTGATAGTCCCATTGAAAGAGAGAAATGGATACCTGTTTCCCTGCGAATGGATATGAATAATAATTCCATCGCTGTGAATTACAATGGAAAGGATACGACTATAATGGTACCTTTAAGTGGTTCAACACATGTAAGAGCATTGTTTGGACATGCTCCTGAATATCTGGCAGACGTAGCGCCTGTAAATATAAAGGATGTAAAAGTGTCGCAGGACGGTGAACAAACTTGTGAATGGAAACTTTGGAAACACAATAATAACATTTGTTTTGATGAAATGAAGGGAGCGATAGCACGTGCTGAGTCTCCTTATTGGCTGATTGATGATCATATAGAGTGGAAACAAATTTATAAGGGTAATATATCAGGAAGATTGGATGTTGCCTTTAATGCATTGGATGCTTCATTTTATTTGGTAAAACCGGAAATGGTGGAAGTACTGGATGAAAATGGAGATATAGTAGATGAAATAAAAGTACAGGGAGGATATCCTGCCATGGAATTTACGGATCATTTGATGTATGACACATTGAGTAATAGATTGTTATCTTATTCATTATCCCAAAAGTGTGTGTCTTTTTTCTCTTTTGATACAAAAAGGTGGAGTCTTGCGGAGCGTCATATAGAAGAACCGAATTATTATAATCATGCTCGTACTTTTAATTCTGCCGATTCATCATTCTATTTTTTTGGAGGGTATGGTTTTTACAGATATCAGAATGATCTGTTTCGTATGGATCTTACTACGGGTGAATTGGAGAAGATTGACTATGAACCTTTACTGAATCCTCGTTATTCGTCGGCCATAACAGTGGTGGGGGATGAGCTTTATATTTTGGGCGGTAGAGGAAATAAATATGGTAAGCAAGAATTAGTTTCTCATTTCTATACGGAACTTTGTGCTATTGATTTGAAAAAGAAAAAGTCGCGTGTGGTATGGAGGAGGCAACAGACAGATGCCTATATGCTAATGGCTTCATCTATGTATTTCGAACCCTCGGATAGTTCTTTTTATGCAGTTGCACTGAAAGATGGTGGAGTTCTATGGAAAGTTTCTATGAAAGATACGGTTTGGACAGAAGTTTCTAAACCAATTCATAATGATGTAGTTCATCAGGATTGTGATTTTAGTTTTTATTCTTCGCCTTCTCATCAGAAACTTTTCTTGGTAATGGATAAGATATTGACAGATCGTACGCACGATGTGTCTATCTATTCTATCAATACTCCGTTGATGAGTGAATCTGATATTATGCAGGTTGAAGAAGAAGTTGTAGCCGATTCTTTTGCATGGTATTGGATTGTTGTGGGGATATTGGCATTGTTGGGGCTTGGATATGTTATATATTTCTGGTTATCCCGGAATAAGGCGGTAAAATCTCTGTCAGAAAATGTTTCGACTGTTATGGGAGATATGCCGGAGGGGAGTAAGAAACAGGAAAATAGAGGAACTGAATTAGAGGGTGAAAATATACTTGTGGCTAAGCCCATTGAAAACTATTTCGATCGTAGTCGTTCGGCAATATCTTTGCTAGGAACATTTAATGTGAGAGATAAGGAAGGAAATGATATTACTTCTAATTTTACTCCTCGTCTGAAAAGTCTCTTGGTCTTATTGATTCTTTATACGGAAAAGAACGAGAAAGGTATTTTGACGCGGAAGATGACAGAAATGCTCTGGTCGGATAAAGATGAGATTGCTGCCAGAAATAATCGGAATGTAACATTACGTAAACTGCGTGTATTACTGGAAGAAGTGGGAGATGTAGAAGTGATAAGTGATGGTGGATTCTTAAAAATACGTTGGAATGAAAATGTATTTTGCGATTATTGTACTGCGCTTCATTGTATGGACCTATTACAGAAAAACGGAGCTCAGAAAGATGAAGTACTTTTGAATCAGATATTGGAATTGTTGCTATATGGTCCGCTACTCTCCAATACGATTGTTGACTGGTTGGATGAATTTAAGGATGCTTATTCAAGCCTTTCTATTGATTTGCTTAGAAATCTTCTGGATATTGAATATCGGAAAAGTGATCGTGAAATGGTGCTTCGTATTACTGATATTATGTTCCTGCATGATCCTTTAAATGAGGAAGCTTTGGCGGCTAAGTGCTCAGTTTTGTTTTTGGAAGGGAAAAAGGGCATTGCTAAAAGTGTTTATGACCGTTTCTGCAAAGAGTACCGTGAATCGCTTGGGGAAGATTATAAGATACCACTTTCCAAATTATGCGAATAACTCAATCTATTTATAATTAAGCGTTTAATTGAAAGAATTAAGCGCTTTTTTAATGCCTAATTAAGTCTGTTTTTTATGCTTTATTAATCTGTTCAGTGTACTTTTGTGGCAAGAGTTATCTATCAAAAATTCTAGTAATTTATGAAAAAACTTTATGCTACATTCCTGGTTATTGCATGCACATTGGTATCATTGCCTTGCAATGCACAGGCTGAATGGAAAAACGACTTTTCCAAGCAGGGAGAAATACTAAAAACGGTAGGAAGAGGAAACTGTGCTGTTACCGATGGGGTGTTCCGTTCGGTAGATGCTTACTCTTGTTTTGGAAACCCTGAGTGGAAAAACTATACGATGTCTTTTAAGGCTCGTGCACCTAAAGATGCCGAACAGGTACAAATATGGGCAGGTTTCCGCGCTTATAACCGCTTCGACCGATATGTACTGGGACTTAAAGGTGGATTGCAGGATGACATCTATCTGATGCGTCTGGGATATATGGGAACAGATGAGTTTCTGGGGGTACGTCCGCTTGGGTTTCATCCGGTACCGGGAGAATGGTATAATATAAAGGTGGAAGTATGTGGAAGCCGTATCCGTGTTTTCTTAAATAATGAGAAAGAACCTCGTATAGATGTGACGGATAAAAATGGTAATCTGGCTCCTTCAGGTCAGGTAACTTTAGGCGGTGGCTGGATAGAAACGGAATTTGATGATCTTGTTGTTACTCCTATGAAAGAGGATGCCTTGAAAGATGTAAAGGTGGTAGAATATCATAAAATAATAACTCCTCAGGAGAAAGAGAATAAGCGTCAACAGGAGCGTGCCAGTTATAGGACTGTTAAGGTAAATGAGCTAGTGGATAGCCGAACGGATATATCTTTGGATGGCACTTGGCTTTTTATGCCCGAATATCAATTGAATGATAAGGATAAAGCGATTTCTGTAGCTACAGATGATAAGAACTGGCATGTGATGTCTGTTCCAAATTTTTGGAATCCTATCCGTATCTGGTTACATGGAGAGACAATGCCTTCGCCCACAGGACCTCAACCCAAAGGTGTCTCGGATACTTATTATCAGCAGGAAACCGAGCGTTGTGAAGGATATACATTCGATTATAGAAAAACTAAAGCAGCTTGGTACAGACAATGGGTAGAATTGCCTGCAAATGTTGAGGGTAAAAATATGACGTTGACTTTTGATGCTGTTTCAAAGGTTGCGGAAATTTATATTAATGGAGAACTTGCCGGTTCACATATCGGTATGTTTGGTGAAATACAGGTTGATGGAAGTAAACTGTTGAAGTCCGGTAAAAATCTGGTTGTGGTGAAAGTGGTCAGTAAAACAGATGGCAGTGCTTCTAAATCTGGTAGTGCTGCAATTGATTTCTTCTATTCTTCTGTTCGTGAGAGTGAAAAGGAAGATGGGAAAGTTTCAGCGAAGAGTAATCTTTTGAAAGATATAGCCCATGGTTTTTATGGTGACGAGCCTGCTGGTATTTGGCAACCGGTGAAACTGACGATTACCAGCCCGTTGAAAGTGGAAAATGTATTTATTAAACCGAGTTTGGACGGAGCTACGTTTGATTTGACGGTGAAAAATCATGGAACTAAAAAGAATCAATTTAATCTCTATACTGATATTGTAGATAAAGAAACTGGTTCGGTACTTTATAGTAAGCTTTCTCTGCAAAAACTGGTGTTGAATGCTGACGAAGAAAAGATGTTCACTTATAACATAAATGAGTTGAAACCCCGTCTTTGGACTCCTCAGCATCCTAATTTGTATGATTTTCGTTTCCGTTTGATTGCTGCAAAAGGTCACGAATTGGATTGCCTGACGGAGACTTCCGGTTTCCGCACTTTTGAAGTGAAAGAAGGTTTGTTTTTTCTGAACGGAAATCGTTATTGGTTGCGTGGTGGTAATCATATTCCGTTTGCTCTTGCCCCGAATGACTTGAACCTGGCTAATACTTTCATGCAATTGATGAAGGCTGGTAACATAGATGTCACTCGTACCCATACTACTCCGTGGAATAAACTCTGGATGGGAGCAGCTGATAAGAATGGTATCGGTGTTAGTTTTGAAGGCACCTGGCCTTGGTTGATGATACACTCTACTCCCTTGCCTGATGCAAAACTGATAGAGATGTGGAAAGAAGAATTTCTTAGTTTGCTGAAAAAATATCGTAATCATCCTTCACTACTCTTCTGGACTGTGAATAATGAGATGAAGTTCTACGACAATGACAATGATTTGGAACGTGCCAAAGAAAAGTACCGTGTGATTTCGGATGTAGTGAAAGAAATGCGTCGCATTGATCCTACACGTCCTATTTGTTTTGATTCTAACTATCAGGCAAAAGGTAAGAAAGAAAAGTATGGTGCGGACTTTATGAATACTATAGATGATGGTGACATTGATGATATGCACGCTTACTATAACTGGTATGATTATTCACTTTTCCGTTTTTTCAACGGAGAATTTCAGAAAAGGTTTAAGATGGTTGATCGTCCGCTTATCAGTCAGGAAATGTCAACCGGATATCCGAATAATGAAACCGGACATCCTACGCGTTCTTATCAATTGATTCATCAGAATCCACAATCACTGATTGGATATGAATGTTATGATTTCTCTAATCCACAATCATTCCTTAATGTACAGGCATTTATTACCGGGGAATTAGCTGAGGCGCTTCGCCGTTCCAATGACCAGGCCTCAGGTATCATGCATTTTGCATTGTTGACATGGTTCCGGCAAGTATACGATTATCAAAAGATAGAGCCGTATCCTACATATTATGCATTGAAACGTGCTTTGCAACCAATATTGGTCAGTGCAGAATTGTGGGGACGCAATCTTTATGGTGGTGAGAAATTGCCGACACGTATTTATGTCGTAAACGATCGTGAGGATGGTACGGATCTGAAACCCACTTTATTGAGATGGGAGATACAGGATGAAACAGGAAAGAAATTAGTTTGGGGGGATGAAGAGCTTCCGGCTGTGAAGCATTATGGGCGATGCTATATTGAACCTAATATTCAGTTACCCGCTAAGTTGCCTTCAAATAAGGTAAATGCAAAGCTGGTTTTGAAGTTGACAGAAAATGGCCTGCCGGTTTCTGAAAATGAATATAATCTGTTATTAGCTGACAAAAAATGGAATATCGGTCAGGTAGCGGGAAACAAGAAGATTGTATTGTTGGATAACGATGGTACAAAAGCAGTTTTTGATTTCTTGAGGATTAATTACCAGACTGTATCATCTGTAAGAGAAGCTGTTAATTCTAAACAAAAGGCTGATCTTTGTGTCATTTCCGGTTTGACGAACTGTACGAATGAAGAAAAAGAACTTCTTCGTGGCTATCAGGCAAAAGGCGGTAAGCTTCTTTTGTTGAATAGTAAAGAAGCTGCCAAGATTATTTATCCCGAACATATTACCGGCTGGACAATGCCGACGGAAGGCGATATAGTTAATATGGAGCGCAATGATGCCCCCGTATTTGATGGCATTGGTGTGTTAGAGTTACGCTATTTTAATAATAACAAACGTGAGATTCCTACCGCTTGTAATGCTACTCTTCATGTGAATCGTAATGAAAATCTGACTGAGTTGGCTGGTCAGATGAAAATCCATGCTTACATTGATGGTGGTGCTCCGGAAGATCGGATAAATCGTATTAATTCAATGAGAGGTTTTACACTGATTCAGATTAAAGATGGAAGAGGAATTGCTACTGTTTCAACCATGTGTACCGAAAAAGCAGAGACGGATCCGATTGCTGGGAAACTGCTTGTTAATATGATTAATGATCTTATGAGATAATTAATAGGAAAAAACGGTTAATATGGAAATTAACTGTTTTTTAATACTCAATTAAGAGTGATTTCCGCTTTTAATTAATCTTGTGGAAATACTTTTGCTTTTAACATTTTTGCGCAACATATGTATAATAAATAATAACCTTTTAATACCAATACTTATGAGTCCATAAAGAGATACGTTTGATACAGATATGAGAGAATAGAGTTTTTTATAGCCTTTATTTAATACATTATATCATGAATATTTTATTAGAAGAACAAGCAAAAATTGGCAGAATTATAAAGAAAACTATTTGGGGAATTCTGCCTCTGGTATCTCTTAGTTTTGTCATGCAGTCATGTGACGAAAATAAGTTTCCAGTAACTCCGGTTCCGGATCAATTTGAATTTATTCCACCCAATGATGTTAACATTTTATCTGCTAAAGGTGGTGATGGACAAATTTCGTTGACGTGGGATGCAGCTGTAGAAAATACCTTGAAAGCTGTTCATGTAACGAATCAGAACACCGGTGAAGAAAAAGTATTACCAGGTACAGCTAATGAAGTTACTTTCACGGGGCTGACTAATTATGAAAAGTATACTTTTTTAGTGAAAACAGAAAGTTTGCAGGAACAACTTTCTTATGGAGCCACTATCAGTGCTAAACCTTTTGTGGCAGATAATATAAAACCAGGTGTAGTGGTTAATCTGGTTGGGTATAAACTTGGAGATAATACGGCTTTTGTGGTGTGGGAAAGTCCTGAAGACAATGACATTGAAAAATTTATTATTGCATTGGGTACTGAAACGATTACAGTGGATGCCGAGACTACTTATGGTACTATATATGGTAATTTAAGTCAGCCTTTAAAAGTTTATGCGGTAGACTACTCTGGAAACACTTCTGATGCGGCAGAGACTATGGCTAATGCGGCGGTAGTGACTATTGACGGATTTGATGATGGTGACACGGAAACTGTTCAGATTCATAAAGATCCTATAATCTCGGCTGTTGATGGATATGTCATTACATATTTCGGACAAGAATACAGGAGCGAAGTATCGCCACTTCCCGAGGTTTACTCACAAACTATGCCGGTAGATAATGACCAACCGCTGTGGTTGGATGGTGACAAAACACAGGGATCATGGCTTGAGCCTGTAAAAGTGACACTTCTGTCCGGTGGTAAAGAGATTTCTACTTATGAATATCTCACTTATAATAATATTCCTGGAACAGTGATGTTGACTCATGCTACGGAGCTTTATGATGAAGGAGTCACAGTGAAGCGTAATAATGATGGGAAGAGTTTCAATAGTAACCTTGGAAATTTTGAGAATAAAGGTACACCTATTTATGGAGTATACGATATTAATGTACTTGAGGATGGTGAGTATGAGGCGTATATTTACTTTGCCAATGAGAAAGGTAAGACTTTCACTATTACTATTGATGATGAAACTTCTGTGGAAGGTCAGACCGGACCAGAAAATTCTGCTAATTGGGATACTTATATTCCGGCACCCGCTGTCATTGTTGCCCTTACGCAAGGGACACATAAGTTGAGAGTAGACTTTCCGGCAGGTGGTTGTAATTTTAAGAAGATTGTTTTTAAGAAAATAGATAAATAAACTATGAAAACACTATCGCATACTACAGGAAAATTAATGCGGCTTACGTGGATAGGCATGTTGCTGCTTATTACTGGTATTGCCCAAGCACAGGTGAAGACTATCCAGGGTTTGGTGTTAGATGAGACCGATCAGCCTTTAACAGGTGCAACTGTATATACTTCGGATAAGAAATCTTCTGCCATAACAGATCTTGATGGCTTATTCAAGTTGACTAATGTGAATGTGGGGGATACCTTGGTTGTCTCTTACGTAAGTTACCAAACTTTCAAACAGGTAATAAAGAGTAGTGATAATTTCTTTAGAGTTGCTCTTGCACCGGATGAAAGAATGTTGGATGAAGTTGTAATTGTTGGATACGGACAACAGAAAAAAGCATCAGTTGTAGGTGCTATTGCACAAGTTTCCACAAAGGAACTTACGCAAAGTCCGGTATCAAATGTTTCGAATGCACTTGCGGGAAGACTGCCAGGCATGATTACAGTACAGCGCTCCGGTGAGCCGGGTAGTGATATGGCTAATATGTATATCCGTGGTATCAGTACTTTTGGTTCTAACCAAAGTCCACTGATTTTGGTGGATGGTGTGGATCGTGATATTCGTATGATGGATGTTTCAGAGATTGAATCAATCAGTATTTTGAAAGATGCTTCAGCTACAGCTGTGTATGGTGTACGTGGTGCTAATGGTGTGGTACTTGTAACTACCAAACGTGGTAAAGTGGGTAAAGCTACTGTTACATTTTCAGCCGATGCAGGTATACAGTCTCCGACTTCTATGCCGGAAATGGTAGATTCCTATAACATGGCAGTATTGGTCAACGAAGCTTTAGTCAATGATGGTATGTCTCCTAAATATACACAGGAACAAATTAATGCTTTTAGGTACGGTACCAATGAATTTTTGTATCCGAATGTGGATTGGGCAGAAGAGTGTCTGAAAAAATCGGCTTTAATGCAACAATATAATGTGAATATTACGGGCGGTTCGGAGAAAGTGAAATATTTCGTTGGTGCTAATATCCTGATGCAGGGTGGTTTATTTAAACATGGCAATTATAATGAAAATTATAGTACAAATGTAAAATATACCAAATATAATTTCAGAAGTAACCTCGATTTCCAGTTGAGCAGTATTTTTTCTGCAAAGCTGAACTTGGCTGGTGTGATAGGTGACAAACACCGTCCATCTCCCGGTGGTGATGTGAATACTATTTTTGACCGTATCAAGATTGCCAATCCTGACATTTCTCCTATTCGTAATCCAGATGGTTCGTGGGGAGTTTTTGAGACGACAAGTCTTAATGCGCTGGCTTATCTGACAGACACCGGATATGCTGATGAAAAGGAAACGGCGGTTCAGGCTACAGTAGGTATGAAAGCTGACCTATCTAAGTTGGTGAAGGGACTTTCTGTCAATGTTGATTTCTCATTCGATTTTAACAATGTATATGTCAAGAAGTATGGAAAAACAAGTGATATGTTCCTGTTTAATTCGGATGGTTCCTATACGCATAAGGCCTTTGCTAGTGCATTAGGCTTTGGAGATGAATTAAGTGTGTATAATAGTCAATATGTATTTGAGCCTTCTATCAATTATAATAATACGTTTGGTGATCATGAAGTTAGTGGTCTTGTATTGTTTAATGCTCAGGAATATGTGAAGAAAGGTGATGCATTGACACGTTTACCTTATCGTCGTTTAGGGCTTGTGGGACGTGCTACCTATAGCTATAAGAATAAATATTTGGGTGAAGTAAATATCGGATATAATGGTTCTGAGAACTTTGCTCCTGGACATCGTTTTGGCTTCTTCCCTGCTTTCTCTTTGGGTTGGGTAGTGTCTGAAGAGAGTTTCTTCAACACTAGTGTAGTGGATTATCTGAAGTTGAGAGCTTCTTACGGTCTTGTTGGTAACGACCAGATTGGTGGAGACCGTTTTCTTTATTTGAGTCTTTGGCAGAGTGCTGATGATGGTCAGTTTGGTTATCCTAATCCGACAGGCGGAGGCGGTGGTGTTAATGAAAAACGTACCGGTAACGAAAGTTTGACATGGGAAAAAGCTAAGAAGTTTAATTTTGGTGTTGATACTCGTTTGTTCCGAAGCCAGTTAGAGTTGACTGCTGATGTATTTTATGAAAGAAGATCAAACATCCTCACTAATGTAGATATCGTTCCGGGTACTTATGGTGGCCCAGCTATTCAGGCTAATGCCGGAATTGTAGAAAACAAAGGTCTTGAGTTTGATGCAACATGGCGTGGTAGAATTGGAAAGGATATAGAGTATTTTGTTGGAGGTAACTATTCTTTTGCCCGTAACAAGATTATTGAGAAACCTGAATCTCCACAGGCATATGACTATTTGTATGCTACCGGACGTCGTGTAGGACAACCTTTCGGATATGTAGCTTTGGGATTGTTCCAGTCTGAAGAAGAAATATTGGAGAGTCCGTCACAATTTGGAGTTCCCCTTTATCCTGGTGATATCAAATATATGGATGTTAACGGTGATGGAGTTATTGACACTAATGACCGCTATCCGATTGGTTTTACGGATGTTCCAGAAATGTTCTACAGTTTCAAGTTTGGCTTTAATTATAAACGTTTTGATTTCAGCTGTCTGTTCCAGGGCGCTGCCAATGTAACTTATAATTTCCAGACTTCGACAAATATTCCGTTTAACAACGAAAGAAGTACGCCTATTGTTCAATGGCTAGACCGCTGGACACCGGAGAATCGTGATGCAAGTTTGCCGAGAATCTCTTATTCTAGACCGGGTAACAATAACTATCAGACTAATACTTTTTGGCAAAATAACGGTAATTACTTGCGTCTGAAAAATCTAGAGGTCGGTTATCGTCTTCCTGAAAATTGGGTGAGTGTCATAGGAGCAGAAAATGCTCGTTTCTATGTCAACGGAACTAACCTGCTTACTTGGGATCATGTTCCGGTGTATGACCCTGAAAATACGAATGCCAGATATCCTCTGATGCGAGTTATTAATTTTGGAGTTAAAGTAACATTTTAAAAATGGAATCGAAATGAAAAAGATAAATTATCTATTGTTAATCCTTATATCGCCACTTTTGTGGGCGTGCGAAGGATATCTGGATAAGCCGGATAGCGATGATATCACCGTAGAGAAGGCTTTTGAAAGTGTGCGGTCGGCACGAAAGGTTCTGAATAACCTCTATTCTGAGGTACGAGGAGCTGCTTATAATATCAGTACGCGCAATATACCTTATGCTATGGCATGTGATGACGGTATTGCTGGTTATAACTTGTGGACTCAGAAATTCCAAAGTGGTTCTTGGACAGCGGATGATAACAGAGGTGCAGGAGATGATGCAGAGACAGATCCTCCTACTGTAAGTTTTTGGAATAACACTTACAAGAGAATCAGAAAAGCAAACTTGTTTATGGAAAACTTGTATCGCGCTACAGGTGATGAAGCTGACAAAGCTCGAATGATGGCAGAAGCCAAGTTCTTACGTGCTTTTTTCTATTCAGAACTTATCAGACGTTTTGGAGGTGTTATTATATTAGATCATTCTGTTGATCCCAATGATTACTCTTCATTGACGAATCAACCTCGGGAAACATTTGAGAATTCTGTAGAATGGGTTTGTAATGAATTGGCTGAGGCTGCAAAAGGCCTTCCGGCTGTTTGTTCATCGGCTGATGTAGGTCGTGCTACCGATGCGGCTTGTTATGCGGCAATCGCAAGATTGAGATTGACTGCGGCTAGTCCTCTATTTAACACAGACAGTCCTGTGTTACCGAGTTATACGACTACCCAGTATTATGGAAACTATGATAAGAACAGATGGAAACTGGCTGCTGATGCCTGTCGTTTCGTCATGGAACAGAGAAGTCAATATTATGGGTTGGATTTGAGTAATGTGGATACTGCGGAACCGGATAGTTGGGAAAACTACTATCGCCGTTTCATAAACAGATACTTCATCGTGGGGAAGGAGTCCGTTTGGATCGCTTATGAGAAAGAAAACTGGGGCGGAGTCAAGATCCCTTGGAACAATCGTCAGTCTGGCGGTTGGAACTGGGTAAATCCTAGCTACCAGCTTGCTTTAGAATTCGAAATGTATCCCAGTGGTAAGATGCCGATGGATGAAGAGAGCGGTTATGACATGCAGAATAATGCTAATGGTAAAGATAGAGATCCACGTTTTAAGGCAACTATTCAGGCTCCTAATGCCACGTATGATGCTTATGGATTTGAACCATGGGCAGGTGGAAAAGCCTCTGAATTGCAGAGTCAGCGAACAGGTATGTGTTTGCAAAAATACATAGACCCCTTGTATAATGATGTGACAGCAGAGACACGTAACGTGCGTAAGAATATCATACATATTTTCCGCTATAATGAAATTCTTCTCAACTATGCTGAAGCAATGAATGAATATACTGGACCTACATCGGATGTTTATAGTGCAATTAATGCTATACGATCCCGTGTTGGTATGCCCGATTTACCTTCTAATCTTACTCAAGACCAGATGCGTGAGAAAATCCGTCATGAGCGCCGTGTTGAACTGGCATACGAGGATTTCCGTTTCTTTGATATTCGTCGTTGGAGAATAGCCGAAGATGTTTGCAATGAATATATTAAGGGATATGATGTGACTAAAGGTAAAGATGGTGGTTTTTATACCATTGTTAATGTGGGCGACCGTATGGTATTTGAGAAAAAACACTACCTGTTTCCGCTTGCTACGGCAGAGATTCTGATGAATCCGGCACTTGAGCAGAATCCGGGATGGCCTAAATTATCAACAGCAACGAATTAATAAATTGAATGGGAATTATGAAAAAATATATCTATTTATTTTTTATGCTAATGTGCATAGTAAGTTGCGAAAAGCCTGAAGAGGGCCTGGTAGCTGAGAAAAGCGTGAATGCTGATATTGTCCGTTTCCGGATTTACCAGAATCAGAATGTCTTTTTTGATGGCACAATTGATCAGGAAGGAAATACCGTACAGGTTACTATACCGGAAGGTATAGACAAGTCTGCTATCAGACCGCAAGTTTTGGTTTCAGCAGGAGCCGTGGTGACTCCTAAATCGGGGGAACTGCAAGATTTCACTAACCCTGTGGAATATAAAGTGGTCTCTGAGAATGGAGAGAATACAAAAACGTATATGATTACAGTTAATTATTAAAGAGCAAGCGATATGAAACGATATTTTATAGCACTGTTCATTTTGCCATTGTTACTGGTTGCATGTGACGATGATAAGCTTGAAATGATGCCACCATACATTTTCTTCAATTATGATGTAGATACGTATGTGATGGATATTGATAATCCCAATTTGGCAGATTTCACCGTTAAAGGAAGTATTTCCGCTCAAGGCTCTTTCGGCTCATTCGTTATGGGAGATCAAGAGTTGGGAAAGGAAGAGTTGGGAGATAGCCTTAACAGGCCGTTTGAGTATATTGTTCCGCTTAAAGGTAAGACAGCGGATTTTGATGTACCTTTTGTGCTGACTGATAGGATGGGAAATACAGTAACTAAACCATTTCATTTCCTGGCTTCTAGACCTATTGAGTCTTATCAGGTTAGCATGGGAGCTCAGTATAATCCTTATTTAGGATTCTTCTTTTCCTTTGAAGATCAGAAAGTTTATTCTGTATCTGAAATGATGAAAATGCCTAATCCTGACGGATTCTGTTTTGGCTACAATATCAATAAGAAGCAACCCATGTTTGTTTCTCCGACAGAACTCATTAATCAGACTGTCCTATCTGATTATAAAGGAAATCGTATTGCTAGCTTTGTTGGGGTTGTTGCTGTTGATGGGGTGAATTTTACTAAAGAAGTTTTTGATAATATGAAGAACGATGCTTTGATGTGTAATCTGAACCCTATTGAATATGGTACATTTACTAATGTTGTTATAAGTGAGGGGAAAGCTTACTTATTTAAGAATGAAGATGATTCTCTTAGAGGTATTATATTTGTTCAATCTCTGGAATCAGGGGTAAGCGGACAAGTACAGTTAGCAATAAAGATGCAGAAAGTTAATTGATAGAGGTAACAGATTAGCAATTTATTGATTAAATGGTAGTGAGAGTCATTTTCGGCTTATAAATTAAGTTGAAAATGACTCTCTTTTGCTATTTCTTTGGTTATATAATCGAATGAATGTATGAAGAAAAGATGGATAATATTGTGGCTGAGTGCGATGACTTTAAATGTTACCGCTCAGAATGAACCTTATAAGAATCCTGAATTATCGCCTTCTGAGCGTGCATGGGACCTACTGAAACGTATGACCCTGGAAGAAAAAGTAAGCCAGATGAAAAACGGTTCTCCGGCTATTGAACGCCTCGGAATACCTGCATACGACTGGTGGAATGAAGCGTTGCATGGAGTGGCACGCGCCGGCAAGGCAACGGTTTTTCCACAAGCGATAGGGCTTGCCGCTACTTTCGATAATCAGGCTGTTTATGAAACTTTTGATATCGTCTCTGATGAAGCCCGTGCCAAGTATCACGACTTTCAGCGCAAAGGCGAGCGGGATGGTTACAAAGGGTTGACTTTTTGGACTCCGAATATCAACATTTATCGTGATCCGCGTTGGGGACGTGGTATGGAAACTTATGGAGAAGACCCTTATCTGACTTCGCTGATGGGGCTGGCAGTAGTAAAAGGTCTGCAAGGTGGTGGTACCGGGAAATATGATAAAGCACATGCCTGTGCAAAGCATTATGCCGTGCACAGTGGTCCGGAATGGAACAGACATAGTTTTGATGCCAAGAATATTTCCCAACGTGATTTATGGGAGACTTATCTACCCGCTTTCAAAACTTTGGTGAAGGAAGGAAAGGTGAAGGAGGTGATGTGTGCCTATAACCGTTTTGAAGGGGAACCCTGCTGTTCGAACAAACAATTACTGATTCGTATCCTGCGTGAAGATTGGGGATATGATGATATAGTCGTTTCGGACTGTGGAGCTATTGGTGACTTTTATTATCCCAATCACCATGAAACTCATCCGACAGCTGCTGCTGCTTCGGCCGATGCGGTTGTATCCGGTACGGATTTGGAGTGTGGCGGTAGTTATTCTTCTTTGAATGAGGCTGTACGGAAGGGATTGATTTCAGAAGAAAAGATAAATGAATCGGTCTTTCGCCTATTGCGTGCTCGTTTTCAGTTGGGTATGTTTGATGATGATGCACTTGTATCTTGGTCGGAGATACCTTACTCGGTTGTAGAGTCAAAAGAACATGTGGCCAAGGCTTTGGAAATGGCGCGTAAGAGTATGGTGTTACTGACTAACAAGAATCATACGCTGCCTTTAAGTAAATCTATTCGTAAGGTGGCGGTGCTGGGACCTAATGCAAACGATTCTGTGATGCTTTGGGCTAACTATAATGGTTTTCCGACAAAATCTGTCACTATTCTTGAAGGCATTAAAAGTAAACTCCCGGAAGGAACGGTGTACTATGAGAAGGGGTGTGATTATGTAAATACTCAAACTGTATTTAGCTATTTCGACTGCTGTTCCTATAATGGCAAGAAAGGCTTTAAGGCTACTTTTTGGAATAATAAAGAACTGAAAGGCGAAGCCGCAGCAACGGGGCATTTCAGCGAGCCGCTTAATTTTGGCAATGGAGGTAACACGGTGTTTATGCCAGGAGTAAAGTTGAACAACTTTTCAGCACGTTTTGAATCGGTATATACTCCGAAGGAATCAGGTGAAGTATCTTTTATAATCTCTGCTGATGACGGTTCCCGTTTGTTCATTGACGGAAAAGAAGTGTACTCAGACTGGCATGACGGACCTGCGAAAGAGCAAATGTATCGCTTGAATGCTGTGAAAGGGAAGAATTACAAAGTTGTATTGGAATATTTTCAAGCTGGTGGAGAAGCCTCATTGAAGTTTGATATAGGTATTAAGAAAGAAATTAATTATAAAGAGGTAGCGGATAAAGCAGCTGAAGCTGATGCTATCATTTTTGTAGGCGGACTTTCTCCCACATTGGAAGGTGAAGAAATGCCTGTGGATCTACCCGGTTTCAGAAAAGGTGACCGTACTAACATTGATTTACCGCATGTGCAAGCGGAAATGCTGAAAGCCTTGAAAAAGACAGGTAAACCGGTTATTTTCGTATTATGCTCCGGCAGTACACTGGCGTTACCTTGGGAGGCTGAGAATCTGGACGCAATCCTGGAAGCATGGTATCCCGGTCAGCAAGGGGGAACAGCTGTGGCCGATGTCCTGTTTGGCGACTATAATCCTGCCGGACGTTTACCGCTTACCTTCTATGCTTCGAGCGATGATCTCCCCGATTTTGAGAACTATGACATGAGTAATCGTACCTATCGTTATTTCAAAGGTAAAGCCCTGTTTCCTTTCGGACATGGTTTGAGCTATACTATTTTTGATTATGGTAAGGCCAAAGTGGACAAACAAAACGTTCGTGCAGGTGAAGGAATGACTTTGACAATACCTTTGAAGAATACCGGTAAGCTGGATGGCGATGAAGTGATACAAGTTTATTTACGCAATCCTGCTGATAAGGAAGGACCGATTAAGACTTTAAGAGCATTCCGTAGAGTTTCCCTTCCAGCCGGTCAGACGGAAAATATTCGGATCGAATTACCCGCTTCGACATTTGAGTGTTTTAATCCGTCTACCAACCGGATGGAAATTCTTCCCGGAAAGTATGAGTTGCTCTATGGTGGAACTTCAGATGAGAAAGCCTTGCAGAAACTTACGATTACAGTAAAGAAATAAAAATCAGAACCTACTAATATCTAACACGAATATTTATGAAAAAGTATTTTCCTTTATTTTGGGTCTTCTACCTGCTTTGCGCTTTTTCGGCTCATGCAGGAGAAGGAAGATATACTATTCCGTTGACGGGAGGTGGCTGGTCGCTGTGGCTCGATAAAGAAGCGAGCTGGCAGAATGACCGCCTTTACCTTCCTCATGAGATAACAGATTTGTCATTGTTGCCGGTAAATGTCCCCACAGGTGGTTGGCAAACCCTGAGTCATAATCCCGATGCAGTTCCTGTCGAGGTACCGGGTACGGTGGAAGAATATCTCACTGTTACTGATAATCCTCGTCCGGAGAACTTTCGGGGAGTGAGCTGGTGGTATCGTAAAATTACGATTCCGGCAGATCAGCAAAAGAAACGCTTTATAATTTACTTTGAATCTGTCCGGATGCGCGCAGAGGTTTATCTTGACGGTAAGCTTGTGGCCTATGACCTGATTGGTGAAACACCTTTCCATGTGGATATTACCGATGAAGCAAAACCCGGAAAAGAGCAGTTGTTGGCGATACGTGTCACCAATCCCGGAGGTAATTTCCACTGGCAGGATTTCGACATAATGAAATGGGGAGAATACAATATTCCTCCTTCAAGAAGCTTCACCGGAATTATCGGCAGAGTCAAGCTGGAGAGTGTGAATCCGGTTTTTATTTCTGATATCTATATGCAAAATACGCCTGAGCTGACTAAGGTGAATGCCATTCTGTCTTTCACTAATGAAACATCTTCCAGCGTGAAGCAGGATGTGGAGCTGATAGTGAATGAAAAAGGCAATCCTGATAAAGTCGTATTCCGGCAAACCTTGAAGGCTATTTCGTTCCCCGCAGGAAATCATGAAGTGACAATTCCTGTCAATGTTCCCGATGCCAAATTATGGGATCTCTCTACTCCGGAACTGTATACTTGCAATGTGTTGATAAAGAAGGGCAAGAAGACGCTCGACCAGGATAAGAAAGATTTCGGTTTCCGCTGGTTTACTGTAGACGGTGTCGGTAAGGATGCTGTTTTGCGTCTGAATGGGCGGCGCATTATGCTGAGAAGTGCGATCAGTTGGGGTTACTTTCCGGTGACGGGATTGATAGCAACAACCGAAATGGCTGAGAAGCAAGTACGTACTGCTAAGAGTCTGGGCTTGAATATGCTGAATTTTCATCGTTGCATAGGCAGTCCGGTTGTTCTTGAAAAGGCGGACGAACTGGGATTGTTATATTATGAAGAGCCGGGGTCTTTCCACTCAGCCAATCATGATCCGTTTATTCGTACCATAGTGAATGAGAAACTGAAACGAATGGTATATCGGGACCGTAGTCATCCGAGTTTGGTTATCTTTAATCTGATCAATGAATTTGGCGGGCCGTTGTCGCAAGATAAAGCACTTGTTGCCAAGCGCATGAATGATATGCGTGAGGCACATGCCATTGATCCCAGTAGAATCATGTCATTCACATCCGGTTGGGCAGGTAGTGAAGATAAAGAAGAAGATTCCAAGGCGCACATGTTACCGTTTGATACTACTCTGTATCGGAAAGGATGGTATGATAATCACCGTGCCGGAGGTCCTGAAACCTGGGTTGAGAATTATTATAAAGGTCCTAAAGACAATATTATGTACACCAGCAACCGTACGGAAGTTTATCTGCGCGGTGAAGAGGGTGCCATATCTACTCCTCCTCGCATCCAGATGATATACGATCAAATAAAGAGTACGGGTAAAACAGGTTGGGACGGTCTGTTCTGGCAGAGCCAATATAAGGCTTTCACTGATTATTTTCAAAAGAAAGGACTTGCTCCTCACTTTGGTAGCCTCGATGCTCTGACACGTGCAATGGGTAATGTCTCTTTTGAACATCAGGGAAGACGTATCGAAGGTATGCGAATGCAGAACCTGGGCGATGCCTATATGGTGAACGGTTGGGAAACGATGCCCTATGACAATCATTCCGGTATTGTGGATATCTATCGTAATCCTAAGGGAGATGCTTCTGTTTTGGCGTATTATAACCAGTCGCTGTATGTAGCCGTTGCTTCACGCAATCAGGTTGTTAAGCTTCCAGGCATAGCGACGGTAGACTTTTACATAGTGAATGAGGAAAACTTGAAAGGCGCTCATACGCTTGACATCAAACTGATTGCTCCCGATGGAAAAGTGGTTTATACCAGAAATGAAGAAGTAAACATTAAGGGTGGCGAGAACTTTGGCCAGCTTTTACTGGAGAATGTAGAGATTCCTATCAATGGAATGGCAGGTACTTATCGCGTAGAAGCCGGCCTGAAAGCAGGCGGTCAGGAGATCTTTGCTTTGGGAAATGACGAGGTGGTTGCTGTAAGCTGGCAGGCAAGTGATTTGGCCGGAAAGGGTGCTTATTATGGAAGCAATAATGATAAAGTAGCCGCTTTTTACAAACAAGCCACCGGTAAGGAACTTCCGGCGTTTACTTCTGAAATGGGAAAGCTGGACTGGCTTGTTGTTAATCGTTCATCACTGGATGAACCGGTTGTGATCCCTTCGGCTTATTTCAAGGATAAAGATGGAAAGTCCAGTTTGAAGGCTACTTGGTATAGTGAGGCAGATATGAACATTGTAGCAGCTGTAAAGAGTGCTACAGAAATTAACCGGACTTTCGTAGACGGTGCGCAACCTGATGAGTCGGTTCCTGCCAATCAGCCTTTCTCTGTTGTGTGGGAGGGAGAGATCTATCCGCCTGAGTCGGGGCAGTATCTGCTTGGTGTTGAAACGGATCGTGGAGTACGTATGTATGTGGACGGTCGGCAGTTGATTGATGAATATTATAATGAATCTCCCATGAAGCAGGATAGACCTGTGGTGATGGAAGCGGGTAAACCGGTAAAAGTTAGGCTGGTGTATCGGCAAACCCGTCAGTCCGGTCAGATACAGTTGAAGTGGTCTCAACCCAGTGCTGCCACCATAGCTCCGCAGAAGTTGTTTGAGCGGGTAAAGAATGAGGGTACCACATTGATTCTGCTTGGCTCCACTGAAACCTGGATGAAGTCTGTTGCTGAATATACGAATACGGTATACAACGGTTATTATAATGTTGGGAAAGACTGGATTGGAGGAATTCATTTTGTGAAGAAGCATCCTTTATTTGAAGGCCTTCCGGTGGACGATGCTTTGAATTGGCCCTATCAGGTCGTAGTAAAGAATGGGGATCGTAGATTCGGCTTCCGTATGCAAGGAGAGGAGTTAGTGGTGGGCTCTTATCGGAGTACTCCGTTTGAATTGGGTACAGCAGTGGGAGTTATTCCTTGCGGAAAAGGGAAGATTATTTTCTCTTCTCTGGATATTGCTGATAATTTGAGTGATCCGTCAGGTCCGGCAGAAGTGGCTCGAAAGATTTTGTGTAACTATATTAAATACTCTTTGCGTTAGGAATGTAAGTTCACCACAGATAATACAAATCACCACAGATTACACAGATTAACACAGATTGATGAATTATTTCATTGATTATTAGATCCATGAATCTGTGTCAATCTGTGTAATCTGTGGTGAGTCTTAATCCCTTTTTAGAACAATCAATAATTATGAATCGAAATAACGAAACTACAGAAACGTTTTCTAAGTTGTGGGTAACAGCTATGATAACCCTAACGATGATGCTTCCTGTGAATGTCGCCTGTTCGCAAACAAAGCAGCAGGTACCACAGCAAAGTATCAAAACTATTTATCCCACAAAAGACTGGGCCATATCCGACTTTGTTGTGACTGCCCCTGAATTTGGAGCTAAAGCTGAACCGGGATTTGATAATAGAGCTGCTTTTCAAGCAGCTATTGACGCTGCATATCAAAGTGGTGGCGGAGTAGTATATATACCAGCCGGAAATTATGAGTTCCGTAGTACGCAGGTCGGTGCTAAAAACGTCAGAGTTCGTCAAGGCCGTTCGGAAGCAAAGAAAGATTTTCATTTTGAGTATGTTCTGCGTCTCCACCCTGGTGTGCAGCTTCGTGGTGATTGGGCTGATCCGGCATCCCATAATGGGAAAGTCCTTGGAACAATTCTCGAAGTACGTGTCGGTAAAGACTCACCGAATTACGATGGAAGTGTTGAAAGCTGGTGGAACGACGGCCAGGCAGATAATGCGCTTCGTACCACCTATACCAGTATAGCTGATAGATTCATAGAGATGAACGCGGGCACTGGAGTTACTAATCTCTCTATCTGGTATCCTGAACAGGATATCCATCATGTAAAACCATATCCGTGGACGCTGTTCCAAACCCAGGGAGATTGTGCTACGATAGAACGTGTCACTCTTGTAAACTCTTACAATGGTTTTAATTCTGCTCCGAGTGAGTTACATTATGTTCTGAACAGTTATATGACGGCTCTTAATAAAGGTATCGAAGTGCATGTATGTACCGATATCGGACGCATTGAGAATGTCAGGATAAGTCCTGAATACTGGGCAAATTCCGGTCTTCCGGGAGCACCTTCTCTTGAGGATGTAACAGCTTATACAAGGACAAATGGCACGGGATATCAAATGCACCGTTCAGACTGGGAGTATGTTTCTTATCTGTATATATCAGGTTATAAAACAGGTGTGTGGATAGGGCGTGAACCCGGTTTTGCCGATGCTCCCAACGCTCAGTTGTATGAGGTGCATGTAGGCGACTGCGGTAACGGGTTGTACGTTGAAGATGTCAATCCGTATGGCATACTTATATCTAACTCATCCTTCGGAGCGGGTCAAGATGGTAATGCAGTGTATTTCTATAAGGATTTCAGCACTTCTGTACAATTCAACGGTGTGGATTTCAAAGGTTCTGTCGTAGGCGATGGCGACGGAGGGGTCGTATCGTTTGAAAGTTGTACATTCAGTGAATATAATGATTATGCTCTTAGGATGAACAGGGGTAATGTATTGTTGTCCCAGTGCGAATTTAAAAAGAATGCCGGGCATGTCTATCTCGGAGCGAATATGCATACCTTGAAATCGGTTAATTCGGGCTATAAATCTAAACTGAAGGTGGATAATCACAGTACTTCCGCTAAAGTGGAAGTTATCACAGGGAAGAAATACTTCTTTGAGCCCATTCCTAAAAATGTGAAAACAAATATAGACGTGCATCCAAGACCGGTATCGGATAGAGTATTGAAAGCGGATTTAGCGAGGGCGACTGGCTTTAATAATGATCGTCCCGTAAAAGACGTATCGGCTGATTTGCAGTCTGCGCTGGATGCTGTGAAAGCCGCTGGCGGAGGTACGCTCTACCTGCCGGCCGGAAGATATTTAGTGAATAACCCTATAAAAGTGCCTTCGGAGGTTGAACTGCGGGGATCATGGGATGTACAACATCACACACAAAGTGGTGGAACTGCCATATTTACCAATTATGATGGCGGAAACGCAGGAGAAAGCGGGCCTTCGCTCATACAGCTTGAAGCCCATGCAGGTATCAGAGGTATTACGCTGGCACAGCTTAATATCGCTTCCGATGGTTTTAGTGTTGAAAACCCGAGAAAGACCCCGTTCCTGATACAGGGACAAGGTCCGAAGGTGTATATTATAAACGTAACCATAGCTGTAGGTGACAAAGGGATAGACTTGGCTTCATACGACACGAGCGGACATTATGTCGATTATTTGGGTGGTGTACCTTTAAGGGCAGGTATCTGGGTTGGCGGTGGCGCCGAAGGCGGATTCATCCGCAATATGCAGTTGAATCCTCATTACGGATCAAGGCTTCCGGAAGGGGGGCAAGGATATCCGGAAGTATTTATGATGCGCTTCGTACAGTCCAATTGCAGTGCGCTTAAATTTGCAGATGTCAAGAATCAGACTATTTTCAATAATTTCGTTTATGGCTCGGTATATGGAATCCATTTTCTGAAAGATGCAATAACAGGCAAGTATCCGGGGGAAATGACCGTTATAGGTCATGGTTCTGACGGGTGTACTTATTCTCTGTTTGTAGAAGATGCGGATAAGGATACTAAGATAGTTGCCATTAACTCAGAATTGGTCAATACTAAAATTCCAAATGAGTCGGTCAGGTCTTATGTTCTCATGGGAGATAAGGTCAATACCGATAAAGTTCATCCTGATGCTAAATTGATTTTGTACAATAGTGCATTTTGGGGCAGCCCTGTCATCGGGGCGATAATAAATAATGGTATTGTATCTTTCCAACAAGCTAATTTCTCACGTTCCGGTACGCAGGGGGTAGATGTTAGAGGTGGTAAAGCGCATGTCTATACTTCTTATTTCGCTCAAAAAATGGCGGAGACAACTGTCAAAGATGAAGGGTACGCCAGACTGGGAGCGCAGGGTAAATCGATAGAGTTTACTAACAACTACTATATTTCCGGTTTCCGGTTTAATAAGTCGGGAGAGGGATTGATTTATGGATCTGATAAGAAGTAGATGTTGGATGGATAGATTCTTGTGAATGTGACATTGTGGAATGGCTACACCCTTTTACCCGGATGGTGTAGCCTTGACCACAAAAGGGTGTAGCCATCCGGGTAAAAGGGTGTAGCCATCGCAAGATGTTTATTATAAGTAAGTTATATCAGAGCTGTACACGTTCTGTACTAAGATTCTCTCGGTCAGGAGGTATCTCTTAATTTATCTTTTTACCAGTTATCTGTTCGGAAAGGAATCAGTGGCAGACCATGAATATTGAAAACATTGGCTTCTGCATAGTTTTTATAGGCATACCGAACTGCTACCGGATGAGGTACTTTATCACTGGATACTGCCAGGCGGGTAGTGCTGGTTTCTATTTCAGCAAATGCCGGATAGAATACTTTGTCTTCTCCTGCTATCTCAAACCCCTTGAGAGAAGTCCACATCGGGCACAATCCCCGTTGGGCATTTTCAACATTGATGTATATTTTGTTATCGGATATCTCCATGGATTTATAAATAGGTGATGCATATCCGAATCCTTTCTTACCGTAAGTCTTTGCAAGTGCCCAGAGCGCCAGACGGTTTCCGACAGTCTCTTTATCCATGGGATGTATAAAGACGGGATGCCCTATGTCTAAAGTTGAAACCATACCGCTATTCGGAATATCTTTCATGTTTTGCAGTTGTACTTCGCGCATCCGTGCAGCTGAAGTTCCATCTGCTCCTTCATAATTGAACGGGGCTATTTCCACAAAATAGAAGGGAAGCTCACCTCGGTTCCATTTGTTTCGCAAGTCTTTTACAAAGGCCGGCATCAGGCTTTGATACAGATTGGCATTGTCTCGGTTACTTTCCCCTTGGTACCAGAGGAAGCCTTTGATAGCAAAGTTTGTGAAAGGGGCTACTTTGGCATTATACAGTACACAGGGAGTAGCGGTTATATTCTTTATCTGCTCATCATTGTCAAGGATCGACAGATTGATACTTTTGAAAGGAGAAATCGCTTCCCGGCTCATCCATGCTTCCACTTTAGAACCTCCCAGGGTAGAAACGATAATACCAACCGGTACTTCCAGAACTTCCTGTATATATCGGGCGAAATAATAAGCGGCGGCACTAGTGTTTGCTACATTCACCGGAGTGTTTTCCAACCATTCACCCTGACAGTCTTTTTGTGGGGTCTTGCTGAATTGGCGCACCCATTTACCTTCTTGAGAGTCGGTATTGTATATGCGGATAGGGGTAGATGGTTTTGCTTTGGCAATCAGATCATTGGTTTCTTTGGTAGGTTGACGGTCGAATCCTCCCATCGGCATTTCCATATTCGACTGTCCGGAACAGAACCAGACTTCACCTATCAATACGTTTTTTAAAGTGAGCGGTTCACCGTCATTGAAAGTTATCTCGTAAGGTCCACCTGCCTGTGGAGTGGGGATCTGTAGTTCCCATTGGCCTTTATTGTCAGCGATAGCCTTGTATGTTTTGTTGTTCCACGAGGTCTTTACTGTCAGGGTTGCTTTGGCTTGCGCTTGCCCCCAGAGTTTGACGTCTGTCTGTTGTTGCAACACCATATTATCTGCAAGTACGGAGGGGAGTTTTACTTTAGCTTCTGCGTTGACAGAAAGAAAGAGGAAAGCTAACAGAAATGAGAAGTGTATCAGTGAGCATCCATTCATACGGTTTGAAAAAACTTTTTTCATAATATTCTTTATTAGTAGTTGAACTATGAGTTATAAACTATGTACAAAGGTAAGTCCGGGTTGTTATCTTGTGATTAATTTCGTATTAACTACATTCGAAATCTGTTTTAATAATCTTTAAAAAGACACTTTTAAGATGATTTTAATATAGGAAAGGCAAACAATCCTCATATTAATTGAAAATTAAGTGTAAGCTAATTGAAATATAACTGAAGCATTAATCTGTCGGGCTTACATTTGCAATGTGAAATAATAGACAATGGCAGAGGTATAGGTGGAAAGTTTTTTAATAATAGATATAAATAATAATATTTTATGAGAGTTAAGTTATTCATAGCATTGGGTATGCTTGGTATGAGTTTGTTCACTTATGCCGGTTCCAGACACGCCGCGGAGACTTCTTATCCGAGTTATAAAGGATTGGTAATGGCGGGATATCAAGGTTGGTTTCGTGGACCGCAGGATGGTACAAATCAAGGTTATGGCCATTATGGAACCGGAAAGCAATTTGACGAGAAACATTGTACCATTGATGCATGGCCCGATGTGAGCGAGTATGAGAAAACGTATGAGACTTCTTTCCGCCATGCCGACGGAAGAAAAGCACGTGTATTCAGCTCTGCGGACAAGTCTACTGTTGATTTGCATTTCAAGTGGATGAAAGATTACGGAGTGGATGGCGTGTTTGTACAGCGTTTTGTGGACTATACCCGTGGAGATCAGAAGAATTCGGTGCCTAACCGTATCCTGGAAAATGCTTTGGAAGCAGCTTCCAAGTATGATCGTGCCATCGCTGTGATGTATGATCTGTCCGGTTTGAGAAGATCCGGTGAAGACTGCTCCATGATAATAGAAGACTGGAAGAGGCTGGTGGACAATCAGAAGGTGACTAATCAGTCCGGTACGAAAACTTATTTGCACCATAACGGAAAGCCGGTAGTGGCTATCTGGGGTGTTGGTTTCCCCGACCGTCCTTACAATATCAGGAATATCGGCATGGAGCGTTTGATTGACTTCCTGCAAAATGATCCGGTATATGGCGGTTGCACGGTAATGTTGGGTGTTCCTACCTTCTGGCGCACTCTGGAATCCGATTGTATGAATGATCCTTATCTGCATACATTGATCCGAAAGGCGGATATCGTTCTGCCGTGGACTATCCAGCGCTTCTCTCCGTTATTGCACAATGATATGGATCGTTTTCGTGACCTGGTTATTGGAGATATCCGCTGGTGCGAAGAGAATGGAGTAGATTATGTTCCCGCCGTAACTCCTGGGTTCAGTTGGCATAATCTCAGCAAACTGGAGTTTCCGGATGACGTAAAGCCTGTAGGCAGTATTCCCCGTCAGGGAGGACGCTTCTATTGGCAGCAACTTTCTACAGCGATGATGGCAGGGGCGGAAATGATTTATGTAGCCATGTTTGATGAGGTGGATGAAGGTACCGCTATCTTTAAATGTACGGGCGATCATCCGGTTAGTGACATTGCCAAGTTTATCGATATGGACGGCCAACCTTCCGATCATTACCTGTGGTTGACTGGTGAGGCGGCCCGTATGCTCAGGAAAGAAATTCCATTGACATTTAAGATGCCCGTAAGAAATTAAACAATGAAACGATATCAGTTAATAATGGCTCTGTTTGCATCCTTTCTGCTTCTGGCGGAAGGGGTGCAGGCACGTATTACAATGCCGTTTTTCTTCTCTGACGGAATGGTGTTGCAGCAAAAAAGTGCGGTTGCCATTTGGGGAAGCAGTGACAGGAAACAGCGGAAAGTAACTGTAAAGACTTCATGGAATGCTAAGAAATATACGGCAGTTACCGATGAATCGGGTAACTGGAAAGTAAAGGTAGAGACACCTGTGTATGGTGGTCCCTACAGCATAGAGGTGAGCGATGGTGAGTCGGTACATATCAATAATGTACTGATCGGTGAGGTATGGCTTTGTTCCGGCCAGTCCAATATGGATATGCGGGTAAGCGGACGTTATGGTGATCCGGTGATTGGTTCGTTGGATGCCATTGCCACTTCCGGAAATCCCGAAGTTCGTATGTTTATGGTAGGAAGCAAGATGACGTCCGAACCACTGACTGACTGTGAAGGTATTTGGCAGGAAGCTTCTTCTGAAACAGTCCCCGAGTTCTCGGCTGCCGGATATTTCTTTGCACGCAAACTGAACCAGGTGCTCAAGGTACCCGTAGGTATCATCCATGCGAGTTATGGAGGTTCGCGGGTGGAAGCCTGGATGAGTAAAGAAGGGATAGAACCTTACAAAGACTTGTCGGATGTACACAATGCTTCTATTCTTTATAATGGTATGTTGAGTCCCGTAGTCGGTTATGGCATACGAGGCTGTTTGTGGTATCAGGGAGAAGCCAATGTAGATGTCCCCGACCTGTATACGCAACTGTTTCCTTCGTTGGTGAATGACTGGCGGAAACAATGGGGAATAGGGGAATTTCCTTTCTATTATGCTCAGATTGCTCCATTCAACTATAATAAGGGTGAGGAGAAAGGACAAAACTCGGCCTATTTGCGTGAGGCTCAGGCAAAATGTCTGGGTATTGTACCTTCTTCCGGAATGATAATTCTGACTGATATCGGTGATGCGCGTACCATACATCCTATGGAGAAGGAAACCGTAGGTAATCGTTTTGCATACATGGCCTTAGGACTAACTTATGGTAAGAAGGGTTTCCCCGTAACCGGTCCGTTGTATAAGTCTATGCAGATAGAGGGAAATAAGATCGCGGTATCATTTGATGAAGTAGGTAAAGGCTTGACTACATACCGCCAACCATTGACAGGTTTCGAAATAGCCGGTGAGGATAGGGTGTTCCATCCTGCCAATGCGCATTTGGGTAAAGATGCTCAAACGGTGGTCGTTTCCAGCCCGGAGGTGCCACATCCGGTGGCAGTGCGATATGCTTTTAAGGATTATGTGAAAGGCTGTCTTTATAATATGTTCGGTCTTCCGGTATCTTCATTCAGGACAGATGATTGGTAACAAAAACATAAACATATAATTTTATGAAGAATAAACTCTGCATGCTGTTGTTAGCCTCAGGAATCGGATTGTTTTCCTGTGCAGAAAAGGATCTCCCAAAGGAGTATACCGATAGCGTGAATGTATTTATAGGGACTGGTGGACA
>OHAQ01000504.1_pt1 | contig 30802 bp, 30 predicted proteins | sample 1577111 | NCBI WGS metagenome assembly OHAQ01 (sample SAMEA3541549, study PRJEB24748) | human gut metagenome | biome: human gut; feature: human-associated habitat; material: faeces | place: China | collected 2012 | reverse complement strand
ACCAGTTCAACCAGTTCGTCGACGGCTACTCCATCGGATCCAACGATCTGACCATGCTCATCCTTGGCTGCGACAGAAACAACGACACCGTTTCCGCACTCTTCGATGAAAGAAACCTGGCTATCAAGAGAGCTATCCGTCACCTTATCGCCACCGCACACAAGGACGGCAAGACCGTTTCCATCTGCGGACAGGCACCGTCCGTATACCCGGACTTCACTGAATTCCTCGTCAAGAGCGGCATCGACTACGTATCCGTCAACCCGGACATGGTCAAAGCCACCAAGAGAAACGTCGCACGCATCGAACAGAAACTCATGCTTGACGCTGCTACCGGCAGAGGACTCCAGGATCTGACCGACTATACCTGGTAATGAAATAAACCGGCGCGCTGGAAAAATCTCCGGACATTTTCCTGCCGGTCAAATGTAAAGATTCGGCATTTCCGGGGCTGTTTATGCAGTCCCGGTTTGCCATAAATTTCTGTCAAGCAGAAGAAAAGGAAGGTACAAGATGCAGTTAACCGGCCGTCAAAAAGAAATCACGCGCATCGTGAGGGAGAACGGACCTATCACGGGCGAAATGATAGCCGAGCGCCTTCACGTTACGCGAAGCGCCCTGCGCGGCGATCTGGCAGTCCTTCTTTCCGGAGAAGTCATTGCCGCGCGCCGCAGACTTGGCTATTACTATCTCGGAGGCGGGGAAGACCCCGCAGCCGCTGAAATCCGTTCCTGCACAGCAGAATCCTGCATGTCACGCCCGATCGTGGTCAACGTGGACACGAACGCCTATGATGCAGCCGTACTCCTCTTCACAGAAGACATCGGCACACTCTTCGTAGGCAAAGAAGACGACGTACTTGGCGTCGTTTCCAGAAAAGATCTGCTGAAAGCAGCCATGGGACGAGAAGACCTCGCGAAGGTGCCGATCTCCATGGTCATGACATCCCGCTCGAAGATGATCTACGCCGAACCGAAAGAAGATATGGTCTCCATTGCCCAGAAACTCATCGACTACGAGATTGACTGCCTGCCCGTAGGCACCTTTAAGGACGTGGGAGGGGAGAAGAAATTCGTTCTCCAGGGCCGTATTTCTAAAACAAATATCACTCGTCTCTTCCTCGATCTGGGAAAAGGCAAACAATAAGAGGGGGTTATGTCTTTGGCTAAAATACCGGAAGTCTATGTCGTCTCCGATTCCCTCGGGGAAACGGCTGAAAGCGTAGCGAAAGCCACCATCAGCCAGTTCGATGAAGACATCGATATCATCCGCGTGCCATTCATCCGTCACGCAGAACAGATTCAGAAAGTCATCGACGAAGCAGCATCACACAATGCTGTCGTATGTCATACACTCGTCAGCCGTGAGCTGCGCGAAACATTTGAAAAAATTGCCGACGCTAAAGGCGTCCGCTACGTCGACATCCTGGGACCGATGATGGATACCGTAGGCACCATCACCACCACGAAGCCAAGAATGAAACCTGGCATCATCCACAAACTCGACGAAGAATACTTCAAGAAAGTAGAAGCCATTGAATTCGCCGTCAAGTACGACGACGGAAAGAATCCGGCCGGCTTCGCCAAAGCAGACGTCGTCCTGCTCGGCGTATCCCGTACATCCAAGACACCGCTGTCCATGTACATGGCACACAAGAAATTCAAAGTGGCAAACCTGCCGCTCGTACCGGAAGTACCGCTTCCGGAAGAAATCTTCCACGTGCCGCCGTACCGTTTGATCGGACTCATCATTGATCCGTACAAACTCAATACCATCAGAAGCGAACGCATGAAAGCGCTCGGCTTCTCCGGCGCAGCCAACTACACGGACATTGCACGCATAGAAGACGAACTCTCCTATGCCAAGGAAGTCATGCGCCAGCTCCACTGCCTCGTCCTCGATGTATCCAACAAAGCCATCGAAGAGACAGCCAGCCGCATCATGGCCATCGTCCAGAAAAACAAGGAAACATACGGAGATAAATATTAAGATCAAAGAATGCGTATCGAAAGGTGCGCATTCTTTTTTATTCCGGTTTTAGAGAATTATGAGACTCTTTCTCATTTCTATGGTAAAATATAGACATGTATCCATATACCGGAGCGGCAAGCCGCTTTTTATACAAGGAGGTCTTTTATGCAAATCCGCGAACGGAGTGAAGAAATAGAAAGCAAGATCGTCTGCGATAGAGCATTTCTGTCCGTGAATTCCACGAGAGACAGAGACGAGGCACCAGATCCATTGAGAACTGCCTTCCAGAGAGACAGAGACAGGATCCTCCACAGCAATTCCTTCCGCCGTCTCAAACACAAGACACAAGTCTATATCGCGCCGATGGGCGACCATTACAGGACACGCATGACGCACACCCTCGAAGTCGCACAGATCGGACGCACCATGGCAAGAGCCCTTCGCCTGAACGAAGACCTCGTCGAAGCCATTGCCTTAGGCCATGACCTCGGCCATACCCCCTTCGGCCACGTAGGAGAACAGGCCCTGCAGGAAATCACCGGCCACTTCGAACACAACGAACAGAGCGTCCGCATCGTCGACAAACTCGAACGCGACGGAAGAGGACTGAACCTCACCGTCCAGGTCAAAGACGGCATCCTCAACCACTGCGGCAAACTCAAAGCCAGCACCCTCGAAGGAAGCCTCATCAAGTACGCCGACCGCATCGCCTACCTCTGTCACGACTACGAAGACGCAGAAACCATGGGCCTCATCAGCGCAGCCGAACTTCCCGAAGACGTCAAAGCAAAAATCGGCGTCACCCACTCATCCATGATCACTGCCCTCGTCACCGAAGTCGTGGAAAACTCCATGAAAACACACGAAGACGGCATCCACATGTCAAAAGAAGGAGACGAAATCCTCCTCAAATTCCGCCGCTTCATGTTCGATGAAGTCTACATGTCCGCCTCCCTCATCCCGGACAGGAAACGCGGCAGCAACGTCGTAAAAATGCTCTACGACTACTACACAGAAAAGAAAGAAGACGGCACCTACCACGAAGGCCGCCTTCCTGAAAAACAAGTCGTCCTGGCAGAAGGAAACATCCCCCAGGCCGCCGTAGACTACATCTCCGGCCTCACCGACAACTTCGCCATCAACCTCTTCGAAGACATCTTCGTCCCCAGATACTGGACATTCAAGAAATAATCCGGGACGCTGAGCGAATTACTCGCCTTCCCAGACGTGAAGAAGGGCTGCAGGCCGGTCTTGACCTTGCCTTTCCACGAGCGCAGCGAGGTTTTATGGCTTTCCTCAAAGCAAAGCCTTGGTTTAAGGGTGTCAGAGCTCGCCCCGTAGGGGGAGCTGGCGCCGGAGGCGTCTGGAACATCATTTCTCAGCCTGCAAGGCGGCTGTACGGTTTTTATGTTTTACTTTTTCTTTGAGTCGGTTTTCAAATAACACAAATAAATACTTCTGTTGGATCATCCTCCAACCGAATATTCCGGCACAAAAGGAGCTGCAGAAATGATTACACATTCCTGTTGCTCCTTTTATTTTCATCAATGAGTATCGAGCTTTGTGCCTTTCGATGCACAGAAAGAAACATTTAGTAATATAGGTATAAAAATTTCGATAGGTTTAAAAAAGTTTGTGCCAAAATGAATAGTTATTAATTTTTTTAGTGACAAAATCGCAAATATGCATTAGAATAATGTTACTTATAGAGGAAGCTCGCTATTGTGTCGAACAATCTGTTTTCTATCATATGTGATGTCAGGTTATGAACTTTCCCAATATCTAGAAATTTGGATTGACAGAAGCGGCTTTGTGAGTTACAATGGTTTTGAACAAAATATTTAAATGTATCGATTGGATAGGATTCACCATTAATTTTTGATGAACGTCTCAGGGGTCAGCTGGTTCATAGATAGACCTCAGGCCGCGCCGGAGGGATAGGAAGTGCGGATCTAGTGATCTGTTGAAGGGAAATCCTCTCCGTTTTTTCATTGCAGGAATTGAGGATAATCTTGAATGAATCGGTGACCGCCCGGATACATAGGTTCAGAAAGGAGCCTTTTATCATGGATTTCCAGCCAAGCTACAAGGAATTCGCAAGCATTTTCAAGGCGCTGTCTGATGAGACACGTTTGAGAGTCGTAGACATGCTCTCCTGCCGCGAAATGTCCGCAGGCGACATTCTTTCCAATTTCACGCTGTCACAGTCCACACTGTCCTACCACATGAAGATTCTGATCGAATCTGGCGTCGTCAACGCACGTCGTGAAGGACTTTGGACTAAGTACTCCATTAACGATGAGACATTCAACCGCGCGATGGACTTCCTGCCGGAACTGTACAAGCTGAAAGACAAATGCGTCTGCCAGCAGATTAAGTACGTCAAGAACCCGGAACGCCAGGAACTCGGCGGAGCCGACGAATTCGGCAACTAATGCCCAATCCGATGCATCAAAAAAGCCCGTGAGCAATCACGGGCTTTTTGATTGTCAAAATGAAGAGACAGTGGAAAACCGGACCTTTTGGCGGCACTAACACTTTCCTTTTCAGACATGGAAGAATGCCTTTAACCTTGCTCTGGAAGAGAAGGTGCGCCGTATACCAGTTGACATCAGCGGCAGCAACACAAATATCTCATAAGTTAGTGTACGGGGCGGATGAGTTGTATTTCTTCAAGGGCGCCAGCCTTGGCTTTATGGTTTTGGACTTTCGCGAGCGTAGCGAGGTTTTACAGTCTTTCTCTTTCCCAAGGAATCCGAGTTTTTCCACACAAAAGGAGCCATGTATGTACGCATACATGGCTCTCTCTTTTTTTCTTTCCCCCTTACAGCAGCTGCACAGCAGTTTCTGCGGTGATTTCCAGAACGGATCTCAGGAATGGGTATTTTTCCTTCATCATGTCGAATTCTTTTCCTTCGCTGACGAGGCGGGATTTGCCTTCTACGCGGAAGCCGGTGCCCTGGTAGCCGTTTCTTCCTTCGACTTCTCTTGCGCCGAGTGTCACGATGATGCGGTCGTTGACGGCAAGGTCTTCTTCCAGGTGGTGCATGCCGGCTGCGGGAGCGAGGATTCTCTCGTCATCGGTGATAACGAGGTAGGAATTCCATGTGTTTGTGACATGGGGGACATCACGGCCCCATGTGGTGAGGGATACAACGCCTTCGTGTTTCAGGACGTCGAAAAATTTCTGTGGAAGCATAATCGTCTCCTTTCAGAAAATGGTCTTTCGGCCCGAATGATCGGATTAATGGCCTGCGAAGTGGCTTTCTGCTTCAATGATATGGTAGACGAGATCGCCTGCTTCGTAGAGGTCCTTGACTTTGAGGGATTCGCGGTTCGTATGGAAGTCTGTCATGCCGACACCGACTAAGAGGGACGGGAATCCCTTGGTGCCGAACCAGTTGGCATCGCTGCCGCCGCCGGAGGGGCCAGCGGTCACGCGGTAACCTGCTTCAGCGCATGCGGCGCGGAAGAGCTGGAGGGCGGGATCGGTGTCTTTGATGCAGAAGGAGTCATATGTCTTTTCTTTCTTGATTTCCAAAGATCCTTCCGGGAACTTGGCGGCTGCTTCCTTGAAGGCAGCTTCCATCTTAGCGACAAGGGCTTCGAGTTTTTCATCGTTTCTGCTTCTTGCTTCGCAGTGGACGACGCAGCGGTCAGGAACGATGTTGACGGCCGTGCCGCCTTCGATGAGGCCGATGTTGCATGTCGTTTCATCGTCGATTCTTCCTGTCGGGCAGAGGGAAATGCCAAGGCCTGCCATGGCGATGGCGTTCGTGCCTTTTTCAGGCGCCATGCCGGCATGGGCAGCGATGCCCTTGCAGGTGAAGTCGAGGGTGTATTCCGACGGTCCTGCGGTATAAGCAGAGCCGGCAGCTCCGTCGCCGTCGAGCGTATAGCCGAAATCGATGCCGGAGATGTATTTTTCTTCGATGGAAGAGGAGCCGCAGAGCCCGATTTCTTCCTGTACGGTGAAAATGACAGTGACTTTGCCATGCGGGATGTACGTTTCCTTCATCAGGGCAAGGCCTTCCAGGATGGCAGCAACGCCTGCCTTGTCATCGCCGCCAAGAACCGTATCGCCCTTGGAGCGGTACACGCCGTCTTCCAGGACGGGTTCGATGCCACGGCAGTTTTCCACGCAGTCCATGTGAGCCGTCAGCGCGATGGAAGGAAGGCCTTCCGTATTCGCGTTGAATACAGCAATCAGGTTGCCGCTGTTTCCGCCATTGACCGAGCCGTTATTGTCCTCGGTGATTTTGGCAGCGCCCAGTGCTCTTAATTTCTTCTTCAGATAATCGCAGACCTCGCGCTCGCCCTTGCTCGGTGCGTCGATTTTTACGAGATCCTCGAAGGTATGTCTCATTCTATCTTCATTAACCATGAAAGTTCTCCTTTCTTCTTACATTATATATACCTTTATTATACGCCTATGAAAACAGGGGAGGAAATTCACTCATCCTTGTTTTTTTCCTTCCCGGAGTCCTTCTTCGCTTCTTCTTCCAGCCAGAAGCCCTTCCGGAGCGCCTGCCTGCCGAATTTCTTCTGAATCTCATCCATCGCGCGGGCGGCCTTTTCCCGTTTCTCCCAGTCATGGGAAAAGAGGGACGTCATGCGCGGGCCGGAGGAAAGATTCGAGCCCGTGACGCCGATCAGGCGGATGCCTTCCCGGATGGGGATGCGCTGGAGGAGTTCCTGGCACATCGCGTAGATTTCCTCCTGCAGGTTCGTCCCGTCTTCCCGGGACATGGAGCGCATGACCGTCTCGAAAGAGCCGAAGCGGATTTTAAGGGAAATGGTTCTGGCAGTGAGATCGTGCTTCCGGAGCCTCTGAGCGACGATGTCGCTGTGGATGGCAATCTGCCTGTCGATTCCCTCGGGATCGGTCAGGTCGTGCTCGTACGTTTCCTCATCCCCGATCGACTTGATCTTCCGCTCGGACTCGATGGGGCGGTCGTCCTTTCCGAAAGCAAGCGCACGGAGCTCTCCGCCGCGGCTGCCAAAGAGCGACTCCAGCTCGCCGGGCGGCGCATTCTGGATATCCGCGATCGTCTTGTAGCCCGAAGCGATGAGTCTCTTCTCCGTCACCTTCCCGACGCCCCATAGACGGCGGACGGGAAGCGGGGCAAGGATTTCCTTTTCCTTTCCGTAAGGGATAATGAAAAGGCCGTCCGGCTTATCCATGTCGCTTGCCATCTTGGCGAGGAACTTGTTGGGCGCAATCCCGACAGAGGCGACGAGGTGGACCTTGTCATAGATTTCTTTCTTGATCGCGCGACCGATGGCACCCAGCGTCTTGTATTTCTCGCCCATGCCCGAAATGTCCAGGAAAGCTTCGTCTAAGGAAATCGGCTCGTACGCATCGGCATAGTGGAGCATGATCTGATGGATTTCATCCGACGCTTTCTTGTAAGCATCAAAACGGGGCCTCACGAAAATGCCTTCCGGGCAAAGCTCGTGCGCCTTGAGCGACGGCATCGCCGAGTGTACGCCAAACTTCCTTGCTTCATACGAAGCCGTGGCGACAACGCCCCTTCGGGAATCGCCGCCGACGATGACAGGCTTTCCGCGCAGCTCGGGATTGTCCCTCTGCTCGACGGACGCGAAGAACGCATCCATATCCACATGCATGATCCAGCGTTTCATGAGGCTCCTCCTTTCTTTTTTCTGTATTCATCATAAGAGAAGGGGAAGAGCGGTGTCAAACGCGCTTTTGACAAAAAACGCCCTTCCATGTACTATTAAAAAGGCGCTTAATCAAGAGTCCGGCGCCGTTCATATCATTAGTTCAATGAGGAGGAACTATCTATGAAATCTTTAGTACTCTGGTCTTCCTGTACAGGAAATACGAAAGCCATCGCCGAAGCCGTTTATGAAGCGCTTCCGGGCGAAAAGGACATTTTCGAGGAAGGCCGCCAGCCGTCAGTGGACGGGTATGATTTGATTTTCGTCGGCTTCTGGGGCTTCCGCCGCGGAGCTGACTTCACTGCGCGCCGCACGATCGAGTCGCTGCATGGAAAGAAGGTTGCCATCTTCGCAACCGCCGGCACCTATCCGGATTCCCAGGCAGCCAGGGATTACCTCGACAATGCAGCCGCACTTCTTCCGGAAGATTCCGAATGCCTCGGCACCTTCATCAGCCAGGGCCGCGTTCATTCCTTCCACATCGGAAAGCGCAGCGAGCACGCCAAGCTCGTCCATCCGATGACCCCTGACAGACTGGCACGTCTGCAGGAAGCGGAAAAGCATCCGAATGAGGACGACTTCCGCCGCGCAGGAGAATGGGCCGTTTCCATGGCAGAAAAAGCACAGGCCTGAGTCTTTTGAGAAGACGCTTCCGGAACCTTTCGGGGGCGTTCTTTTTTTTATGCAAAGAAAACTGGGAAATGAAAGAGAAAACAGAAGAAAATAGGAATAAATCCGTCTTTTGTAAAGGTTTTTTCATTGACAGCCATGCCCGACTTAGCTATAATTAGTCTGTTATGGTGCAGATAAATGGCACTGCCACTACGTAAGGAGGTGTTGACTAATGGCAAAGATGACGTTCCAGCCGAACAATCACTGGAGAAAACAGACTCACGGTTTCCGCGCTCGTATGAAGACGAAAGCAGGCCGTATTGTTCTGAAGAGAAGAAGAGCAAAAGGCAGAAAGGTATTAAGTGCCTAATCTAGAGAACAAGGAACAGACGGGGCACCGCTTGCTCCGTTCCTACCGGATCAGACAGAACAGGGATTACCGAAGAATTTACCGTTCCGGGAAAAGGTTCAGCAACAGGGCTGGACTGCTTTATGTCACCAGGGTCAAGAGCGGAGACATCCGGATCGGTTTTGTAACGACGAAAAAAATCGGCCATGCCGTGGACCGCAACCGCGCAAGACGGCTGATGAAGGAGGTTTACCGCCTTCACCGGGCAGAACTTTCGCCCAATTATGAGGCGATCATGCTGGCAGGAAGCTTCCTGACCACAGCGACTTATAAGGAGGCGGAAAAGGCTGTCCTGGCCTTGTGGCGTAAAGCCGGAATACTGGTGCAGTCATGAAGAATCTGCTTATCGCATTGATACGATTCTACAGGACCTTTATTTCACCCCTTAAGGCTCCCTGCTGTCGTTTTTACCCCACCTGCAGCGAATATGCTCTGCAGGCGGTACAAAAATATGGCGCCCTGAAAGGCAGCTGGCTCGCCGTCAAACGGATTTGCAAGTGTCACCCTTTTCATAAGGGTGGATACGATCCTTTGCCGTGACCGCTGCTTTTTTTGATAGGCCCATCCATTCAGGCGGCTTTTACAAGCACCCATAACAAAAGCCAAGCAAGAAAGCGGTGGATTTCCCCGCTGCGGATTTCCGCACAAAACTCACCCGGCTCTTGAAATTCAGAAAGCCGGGGCATTTAACGGTTGGAATACAGACCGTATAAGGAGTCAATGAATGAGTGATTTTCAGATACCGCTTCTGAGTACCTTTGTAGGCTTCCTCGCAGACATCATGCGTGTCAGCCTCGAATTCTGCTACAAGTTTACAAACGATATGGGCTTCCCGAGCTACGGGATCGCGATCATTGTCCTGACAGTGATCATCAAGACCCTCCTGCTCCCGTTTGCCTTAAAACAGATCAAGTCCATGAAGGCCATGCAGGAAATCCAGCCTGAAATGCAGCGGATCCAGAAGAAGTACAAGAACGATCCGAACAAACTGCGTGAAGAAATGGGCAAACTGTACAAGGAACACGGCGCTTCGCCTCTCGCAGGCTGCCTGCCGCTCCTCATCCAGATGCCATTCCTGGTTTCCATTTACTATGCCCTTCAGGGATTCGCCTACGACCCGGCTCATGAAAGCTTCCTCTGGCTGCAGAGCCTTGCCGTACCGGACTCCACCTATATCCTCCCGATCCTTTCCGCTGCGTCTACCTTCGTCATTTCCTGGCAGACCACGCCGAAAGATGCTCCTGGCAACCAGAAGACCATGCTTCTTCTCATGCCGATTATGATCGGGTGGATGTCGCTGAACTTCCCAAGCGGACTTGTCATTTACTGGATCGTCTGCAACCTGTACCAGCTCGTGCAGCAGACCATCATGTATCGTGAAGAAATGGTTGACCGTCTCGGCGTTTCCAAAAAAGGCGTACTGACAGTCCATAACCATGAAGACGAAGATGAAGTCAAGACCGAAGAACCGAAGAAGAAAAAGGTCATTCGCAAAAGAGTCATCAAAAAGGTAGTCAAGAAGAAAGAACCGGAAGCAGCCGAAAAAGCTGAAAGCGAAGAACAAGCTGAAGTAGCTCCGAAGGCAGACGCTCCGAAAGAGGAAACAAAAGAAGAAAAGAAAGCTCCCGAAGCAAGTCCGGAAGCAGAAGATAAAAAGAACAACGATAAGAAACCCGGGGAGGCTGATGAAACGAAATGAGAACAGTCAGAGTCACAGCAAAAACAGTTGAAGCCGCAGTAGAAGACGGCATAAAACAGCTGGGAATCAGCCGTGAAGAAGCAATCGTTCATGTCGTAGAACAGCCCTCCGGCGGACTTTTCGGATTGATCCACAAGAAACCGGCCGTCGTCGACGTATCCGCCGTAGACGAACCGGAAGCAGAAGAAACTCCGGAAGCACCGAAAGTCGGAGAAACACCGGCAGAAGCACCAAAAGCCGAAGAAACCAAGGAAGAACCAGCCAAGGAAGGAACCGAAGAAGCTGCAGAAGCTCCGGCTGAAGCCGCTGAAGAATCCAAGGAACCTGAAGAAACAGAATCCAAGGAAAACGAAGAAAAACCGGCTCACAAAGAGGGCAGAGAAGAAGCCCCGTTCAATGCGGAAGAACAGGAACAGACCGCTGAAGAAGCGAAGAAATTCCTCGAAAACGTATTCAAGGGCATGCACCTCAACGTCACTATGGAAAAAATGATGAACGAAGACAGAATCCTCCTCTCCCTCCACGGAGAAGGCCTCGGCATCCTCATCGGCAAACACGGCCAGACACTGGATGCGCTTCAGTACCTGACAAACCTTGCTGCTGGCAAATCCTTCCGTCACCACTACTTCGTCATGCTTGACGTGGAAAACTACAGAGAACGCCGCCAGGACACCCTGGAAGCCCTCGCACACAGACTCGCAGGCAAAGCAAGAAGAACCGGCGAACCCGTCAAACTCGAACCGATGCCGGCAGGAGAACGCAGAATCATCCATCTCGCACTGCAGGATGATCCCTCCGTCTCCACCGAATCCGAAGGAGAAGCACCGTACAGATACGTAGTCATCAGCCCGAACCGCTGAGACGAAAACAAATGACTCCCGTGAAAACGGGAGTTTTTTTGTGCGGGAAATGGGGCTTGAAGCACCGCCGCATTACCTTTCCTCCCTTCCCAAATGAGCGGGAAAGCTGTCCCTGTCAGGGGAAAGTGGCCATTATACCGATGATTGCTTATGAAATCATGGAAGTGTTTGCAGAACTTTTAAAATGGCCGAAAGGGGTTCATTTCCCCAAGGCAAAGCCTTGGTTGTAAGGTTTTCAGATAACACAAATATATATGTTGGTATCCTCTGCTCGTATATACCCACGCAAAAGGGCCTGCGGCGAAATGATTGTACATTTCGTCACAGACCCTTTTCTATTTCCCTATCTCAGGTAGAAGCCTGCTCTTCTTTCAGCGAAGCGGAAGCCTCTTTCTATGGCTATGCTGAGCGTCCAGTAGATGAGGGCGGCGGAGATGTAGATCTCGAGGTAAAGGTTCGTCAGGGCAGCCTGGATATTGGCGGCGCCGAAGAGTTCGACGACGGTGATGAGGGCTGCGATGGAGGTGCCTTTGAGGAGATTCAGGACTTCGTTGGCCATCATGGGGAGAGCGAAGGTGAGTGCCTGCGGAAGGATGATGTTCTTCACGGTGCGGTAGGTGGAAAGGCCTATGACCTGGGAGGCTTCGATCTGTCCTTTGGGGACGGAGTAGAAGGCGGAGTAAAAGATTTCCGCAAGGTAGGCTCCGGAGTGGAGGCCAAGTCCGACGACGGCATAGGCGAATGGCGGGATCTCGGCGATGAGGGTGAGATCTGCCTGACCGCGGATCATGAGGAGGATCATCGGCAGTCCGTAGAAGACGACGTAAAGGATGATGAGTGTCGGTACGGCGCGTCCGAGAAGGATATAGGCCTGGGAGACACGCTGCAGGACGGGGATGCGGTAGATGCGGGAAAGGGCTGCCCCAAGTCCCAGCACAATCGCAAGAAGGAGCGAGAGGAGGAAAAGTTCCAGCGTCGCAGGAAGGTAGGGGAGAATCTGAAGTGTCATTTTCTCCATTTGGTCAAAGTTCAGCATATTTCCTCCTTACGCATAGCGGAATGAACGGTTCACGATGATGACGCCGATCTGGACGATGGCGCAGAGGGCGATGTAAATGAGCCCGACGTCAAGGTAAAGTTCCAGGTGGTGGTAGCTGTAGGCGCCCATGAGGTCTGCCTTGCTCATCATGTCGACGACGCCGGCATTGAAGATGAGGGATGTATTCTTGAGGCAGGAAATCAGGGTATTGCCAAGGACCGGGACGGCGAAGCGGAAGGCCTGCGGGAAGATGATCCCGAGGTAGGTTCGCTTCTTGGTGAGGTTCATGGCGCGGCAGGCTTCGAGCTGTCCTTTTTCGACGGCCGAGAGGGCGCCTCTCACGACTTCGGAGAGGTAAGCGCCTTCATGAAGCGACATCATGAGGAGGACGAAGACGATGCCCGGCACGGAGCGGATGTCCGATGCGCCGAAGGCGCGCAGCACCTGCGGAAGTCCGAAGCAGATGAGGAAGAGCTGGACGAGGAACGGGGTGCCGCGGATGAAGGAAATATAGACGGAGGAGATCTGCGAGAGGACAGGGGTCTTGTGGATCCTTGCCAGCGCAGTGACGGCTCCTATGGCAAGCCCGATCGGGAAGGAGACGGCTGTGACGAAGAGCGTCACGTCAAGGTAGGAGAGCAGGATAGGGAGCGAGCTTACCATGTAATTGAGATTGAAGAATTGGTCCAAGAGAAACGCCTCCTTTCAGGAAAGGGTCTTGGAAATGAAATGGCAGAGTCCCGGGCTCTGCCGGGTCTTACTGCTGTGGTACGGTGTAATCCTTGCCGAGGAACTGTTCAGAGAGTTTCTTGAGCGTGCCGTCGGCCTTCATGTCTTTGAGTGTCTTGTCGATGGTGTCGGCCAGTTTCTGGTGGTCGTCATCCTTCTTTAATGCAAAGTAGGTAGGAACACTGGAAATGACAGGGCCTACGGCTTTGATCGGAAGGCCGAGTGTCTTTACGGCGTCTGTGATGGAGACTTCATACTGCGGGGTAGCATCGGCGCGGCCGGTGACGACGAGGTTTGCGCCTTCGGTGAAGCCTTTGTCGGTATAAATGAGTTCAATCGGAGGGTTGTAGGTCTTGTTGAGATCCTGCAGCTGACGGACGGCCTCGCTGTTCGTCGTGACAGCGACCTTCTTGCCTTTCAGATCTTCAAGGCTGTTGATATCGTTCCTGTCATTCCTGACGGCAATCTTTCTGGCGGTGTAGTTGTTGACTTCCTTGGTATAGATCGTCTTTGCGGCTCTTTCGTCCGTATATCCGACCTGATTGGCTACGATATCCGCCTGGCCTGATTCGATGGCGACGAAGGCGGCAGAGGTAGGCATCATCTTGTATTCGAAGTGGATGCCGGGGTTCCTTTTTTCGACTTCTTTCAGGATTTCCACGTCATAACCGGTGAGATTTCCTTTTTCGTCCACATAAGTGAAAGGACGGAAGGTGCCGCGGGTGGCAACGATATAGGTTTTTGATCCGGCTGCCTGGCTCTTGGCGGCTGAGGAAGCGGCATCCTTGTCTCCGCCGCATCCGGCAAGGGTGACGACGGATGCGAGTGCCAGAGCGGCTGCTGCTCCTTTAAGAAGAGAAGAAAAGTTCATGGGCGCTCCTTTTTACTGCTGCGGTACGGTGTAATCCTTGCCGAGGAACTCTTCAGAGAGTTTCTTGAGTGTGCCGTCGGCCTTCATGTCTTTCAGTGTCTTGTCGATGGTATTGGCGAGTTTCTGATGATCTTCATCTTTTCTCAAGGCGAAGTAGGTCGGGTCGCTGGCGATGACCGGTCCTACGGCTTTGATCGGAAGTCCGAGTGTCTTGGCAGCGTCTGTGATGGAGACTTCATACTGCGGGGTGGCATCGGCGCGTCCGGTGACGACGAGGTTGGCGCCTTCGGTGAAGCCTTTGTCGGTGTAGATCAGGTCCATCTTCGGATCCATGGTCTCATTCAGCTTCTGGAGCTGGCGGGTGACTTCGCTGTTTGTCGTGGTGACGACCTTCTTGCCCTTCAGGTCTTTGAGGCTGTTGATGTCATTCCGGTCATTTCTGACGGCCAGTTTTCTGGCGGTGTAGTTGTTGACTTCCTTGGTGTAGATCGTCTTTGAGGCGCGTTCTTCATTGTAGGTGATCTGGTTGGCGACGATGTCGACCTGGCCGGATTCCATGCCTACGAAGCCTGCAGAAGGCGCCATGGTCTTGAATTCAAAGTGGATGCCGGGGTTTCTTTTTTCGACTTCCTTCAGGATTTCCACGTCATAACCGGTGAGGTTGTTCTTGTCGTCCATGTAAGTGAAGGGGCGGAAGGTGCCGCGGGTGGCTACGACGTACGTCTTGGCGCTGCCTGCCTGGCTTTTGGCGGCAGAGGCAGAAGCGTCCTTGTCTCCGCCGCATCCTGCAAGGGTGATGACGGAAGCGGCAGCGATGACGGTGGCTGCGATTTTGAGGATGGATTTAAGCTGCATGGTGAGGTCCTTTCGATCAGAGATACGATTTTTTCATGTAAACGGTTTGGTGGCTGTTGCCGGGGAGCGTCTTTGTCTCGACGGTTTCAAATCCCCAGGATTCATACATTTTGACGAGCCAGGGATGCTCAGCGGCTGTGCCGAGGGTGACGGCGGGGGTGCGGAGTTCTTCTTTGAGGATTTGTTCTTCCAGGAGGAAGAAGAGTTTCCTTGCGTATCCCTTGTGCTTCTCTTCCGGTCTTGTGGAGACCCATCCAAGGTGGGGCACGCCGTAGGGGCCCGGTTTCTTTACCCATGGCATGCGCAGTGTGATGGCGCTGACGAGGCGGCCTTCGATAAAGAGGCCGTAGGTGGGATTCAGGATGAGCCCGCGGATGAGTTTTTCTTCCGGGAGCGTGACGGCGGCGAAGTCGATGCCGAGCTCCCCGTCTGCCTGATAGGCATCATGGACGAGGGCGGCGTATTCATGGCCGTCATTGACATTCAGTAAGCGGTACAATTTGACTTCCTTTCTTATACATGGCGTGGCGCTTCGGAGAGAAGCGAGAGAAGCTCTTTCATGGAAGGCCTTCCGGAGAGAAGCGTGATCATTTCTTCTGCGTACGCTTCATCGGAAGCGGCGGCGAGTTTCTTCGTGAGGTCGCCTTTGGTGAAGGGGTGATCGGGCGAGCCGTCCGGTTTCAGGATTTCTTCTGTGAAATGCCTGCCGTCCTTCGTATCGGCTGTGACGACGATGCGGCGGACTTCCTGTCCGGCAGGGGGAAGGTCTTCCTTGATGCCGAACTTCGGAAGGGCTCTAATGAAAGCGGCCGGCGTCTTTGCCAGGCGGAAGAGGTCGTCGTCGACGTCTCCCTTCGTGAGGATCTGCCAGGCGACATATTCCATCGAGAAGCGGCCCTGCTGGCCGGTCTTCGGCGCATGGTAGTGGAGCGAGTAGCTTTTGCCGGGCGAGAAATGGAAGATCACTTTAGAGATGACATCCAGCGTGACGCTTTTCTTCCAGAGTGACTTCAGTGCGGCGGCGCCGGGGATGGCGGCGGAGCAGTACTGGTGCTTCTTCATCCAGAGGCCCGGTGAAATGAGCTCGCCGGGGGAAAGCCAGCGCTTGGAAAGGGCGCCTTCTGCGATCGTCTTTCCTGCCGTGACGGCGGCCCATCCGTCGTCGTTGTTGAAGGCGCTCGTGCTCGATGTGAGAGCGCAGTCGCGGATGAGGAAGTAGGGGAAGACGGCGTTTCTGGCGGCAAATCCGGAGTGGAGGGGCTTGGTGTCTGTCCCTGCCTCAAGGCCGAGGCCCGCGGATTCCGTTGCGCCCAGGGAAAGGAGTTCGCTCGCTTCTTTCAAGGGAAGGCGGCGGAAACGGGCAATGGCAGCGGCGGCTCCGATGGGGCCGATCGTGGCTGTCGGATGGTAGCCGCGTTTTTTGTGGGCCGGATTCACGAGTTTCCCGAGGAGTCCCTCGGTTTCGGCTCCGGCTGTGTATCCTGCAAGGAAATCTTCGAAGGTATCGGAGGGATCCGCAATCGCAAGGAGGGCGGAGAAGATGACGGTGCTGAAGTGGCCCATGAGGTTCGCTTCTGCGTCGTCAAAGTCCAGGTAGTGGGATGCAAAGCCATTGAAGAAGGCAGCGTTTTCCGGCGTCGTCCTTACATCAAAGCCAAGAATGTCCCTCTCGCCTTTGCGTGTGGCAAGGAAAGCGGCTGTCCTTCTGACGGCTTCTTCCCTGCTTCCTGCCAGAGCGGATGCGAGGTAGTCGGCGAAGGCTCTTCTTCCAGCCTCAGCCAGATCGGGGCGTCTTGTGACGTCTGTCTTTAGGATGAGGCTTGTCAGTTCCTGCGTGATGGGATCCATGATTCCTCCTTTCATTCCTGATTATTTCTTGGAAAATTTCTCTGCTCTGTCATTCGGTTCCAGCCAGCGGCTGTCATCCGGGCCTTTCGGCATGAGTCTTGGCATATCTGCAAACGGGGTGTGGTCGACGTAGTAGAAGCGAAGACGCATGGAGTTGAAGTCCGTGTTCCCTCCGAAGGCCGGGTTGCTGAAGAGGTCTTTCGCGTAGTTCCAGAGGTTCGGGTAATCGACGAGGCGTTTCTTGTTCAGAAAATATTTCTGATAGAAGACGAGGTCGAAGCGGGTCAGCGTGACGAAGAGGCGGATGTCCGGAGAGGTGATGGTATCGCCCATGAGGTACCGGCGGGTGGAAAGTCTTTCTTCCAGCCAGTCCAGACGGTCGAATACGAGATCATAGTAGTATTCGTATTCTTCCTGCGTCCCTGCCAGAGCCGCCAGATTCACGGCCAGATTTACGTCGGCATAGATGATGTCGTTCAGTGCATCGATGTCGTAGCGGAGTTCTTCGGGATAAATATCCGGAGCGTCCTTGTCGATGTATTCCTGCCAGCCTTCATAGAGCTGGATGTCAAGGTCGTGGTAGTCGTTGTTGACGACAGCGCCGGTCGTGACGTCGAGGAGAGCCGGGACGGTCGCGCGCTGGTCGTAGTCCGGATTTTCCTTCTTGTATGCTTCCATGAGGGAATGGATCTTGAGGACGGGGTCCACATCATCCTTGTCGAGTGTGAAGTACCAGCCGCCTACGACACCTGCCGGGCGAAGCGGATCGACGACGCCTTTGGAAATGACTTTGTCCAGGCCCAGGAGGTCGATTGCAATCGCGATGCGGTTTGCCCATGGGCAGTGGCGGGACCAGATGAGGCGGTAACGGCCCGGCTCTACAGGGAGCTGGCCCTTGCCGCTGCCAAAGGAGGCAGTGAACTGCGGCTCTTCATCGTCGTCGTATTTCTTTCTTGCTATGTTGAAGTTCGAAGCGTCCTCTCCTTCGCCGTACTCCTTGTCGATGCCGTTGGAGCGCGGGTTGGTGGACTGGAACTGGGAAAAGTCGATCGGGCAGGGGTTCATTGCGCGTTTCACTTCTACGTGCGCACGTGCTTCGCGGATGCTCGGGTCAATGATAAAGTCTTTGATTTTTTCGAAATCGGCCATGGTATGTTCCTCCTACGGAATAAGAAATTATTCGCCGCGGGGAGGAAAATGGGCCTAAAAAAGCCTCCGCCCCGGGCATTCATTTGAATGTCAAGGGACGGAAGCTCCGTGATTACCACCCTGATTCGCCCTGGGGTCACCCCGCAAGGCCTTTTGAAGTGCTTATGGGACCCGGTCAGGCTCCATACACTCCTGCGCTGTAACGGGCGTCTCCCGGGCCGCCTACTTCGTTCGGCGCGCCAGCTCAGAAATGCACTTCACTATCTTACGGTGTTTCCCTTCTCACCTTCCGGGAACTCTCTTTGCGCTTTCAGACAGTTACTCTTTTCCTCATTGCCATGATGGATTTCTATGCTTTGGACAGATATAAAAAAACTCTCCTCCCCATAAAGGGACGAGAGCTTAGCTTCGTGATTCCACCCAATTTCATGTATTTCTACATCTCATGCGCGCTGTATCGGGCGCTCCCGCTGCGGCTACTTCATTCGCCTGCAGGGCTCGGAAATGCACTTCGCTGATTTCTCCTTGTCCGCTTCCACCGTCCGGACTCGCTTGAAAGGAAAAGGTTCAGGTACTCTTTTTCTTCATCGCCAAAATTATGTTGCACTTACTTTACCATTCCTATAGAAGCTTGTCAATGCAAGAAATAGAAAAATTCGTATATGAATTTCACGCTTTTCATCCTGCGAATCCATACTATTTGTATAAATAAAATAAAGAAGAAACAGCAGCATGGAAAAGAATCAGGAATGAAATAAAATAAGAAACCCATTTCCTATAACGAAATTGAATAAGAAAACCTGCGGAATAAGAAACGATGAAAGTAAAATGTTTCTCTTCTCTTGATAAAACATTTCGGTTACCAACTCTTTATTCTTAGGGAGTATAATAAGAAAAGGACGGGAAACCGCCCCATTCAACTAGAAAAGAAAGGAGAGGGGATATGAAAAACTGGAAACATGTCATATACCTCGTCTGCGCGATCCAGATCGGCGCAGGCATCTCCATGATGGGCATCATGTCCTTCCTGCCTTTGTTCCTTTCCGAGCTCGGCATCACCGATCCCGGCGAGGCTGCTTTCTGGGCAGGAATCATCATCGGCGTCACACCGTTCATGATCGCATTCTCCGCACCGTTCTGGTCGATCCAGGCGGACAGGCGGGGACCGAAGACGGTCATGTCGATCGTCCTTATCGCCGTCGTGCTTTCGTCCTTCTTCAGCGGCATAACGACAGCGCCCTGGCAGCTACTGCTGCTCCGCACCCTGCAGGGACTTGTCGGAGGCTTTGTCCCAATAGGTCTTTCCATCGTCGTCTCTGTCACACCGGAAGAGAAGACGTCCTGGTCGATGGGATACTTCCAGGCGGCCATGGTCATGGGCATCATGTTCGGACCGCTCCTTGGCGGCGCTGTGGCAGATACCTTCGGCTACCGCATGCCGTTCTACGCGTTCTCGCTTCTTGCTTTCCTCTGCCTTATTGCCCTCCAGATTTTCCTGCCTGACATCCACAGGAAAGGGGCGGCGAAGGAAACGGACTCCACATGGAGCCAGATCAAGTTCTTCATGAAGATTCCGCGTGTGCGCATCATGACATTCATGCAGTTCCTCTGCAACTTCGGCATCACCGGCATCGGGCCGATCCTGCCGCTCTATATCAAGTCGATGATGGGGGATTCGCCCATCGTTGCGACCGTCGTCGGGTTCATTATCTTCATTTCCGGCGGCTGCAGCGCGCTCGCATCGCTCAATACCGGCCGCATCACGTCGCGCTTCGTCATCCATCGGGTGCTCATCACCGCGACGATATTCGTCGGCTTCACCTTCATCATGCAGTACCTCATGACGACCGTCGCGGGACTTGGTTTCTTCCGCGGCATCACGGGCCTTGGCATGGGCTTCATCGCACCGTGCACGAATACGATCATCGCCAAATCTGTGCCGCCTGAAAAACGCTCGATCGTCTTCGGCGTCGTTTCTTCCGTCTTCCTGATGGGCAACGTCGCCGGCCCTGTCTGCTCGGGCGCCATTGCAAACTACTTCGGCTATGCCATGGTCTTCTGGTCCACAGCTATCGCTTTCTTCCTTGCTGCCTGCGTCATCATCTGGAATTTCAGGGGCGAAAAGGAAATTTAAGTAAGGAGTCATTATGGAAATCCGCGTTTTGAAATACTTTCTCACGGTCGCCCGCGAAGGGAGCATCACGAGAGCGGCCGAGATCCTCCACGTCACGCAGCCTACGCTTTCCCGCCAGATCCTGGAGCTTGAAAGGGAAACGGGCGTGAAACTCCTGGACAGGGGCAGCCGTCATGTGAGCCTTACCTCTGACGGGCTCCTTCTCAAAAGGCGTGCTGAGGAAATCGTCGATCTCGTCGACAAGACGGAAAAGGAACTCTCCGGCAACAAGACCGTCGAGGGCACGGTAAACTGCGCCGGCGGCGAGCTCCTTGTCATGGATCATTTTTCTGATCTCATCATGCGCTTCCAGGAAAAACATCCCCTTGTCCGTTTCGATATCAATACGGACATCACGGGGAGGGTGAATGAAAAAATGGACTCCGGCCTGATCGACACGGCCATCTTCGTCCGTCCCTTTGATGCGGAGAAGTATGACTACGTCCCGATCGGCCCCGAAGCCCGCTTCTGCGCCGCCATGAGGACAGACGACCCTCTGGCACAGAAGGAACATGTCACAAGAGAAGATCTTGCAGGAAAGAAACTCGTCCTCATAAGCCGCGGAGAACTCAATGCGGATATCCGGAGCTGGCTGGGAGACGTCTGTGAGACAATCCAGACGCCCATCCACTGCGACCTTGGCGCGAATTCCTCCCTCTTTGCCAAGAGGAAAGGACTCTATATCATCACGACAGAAGGCACCATGCCGCTTGTCGACGACCGCATCGTCAAGTACGTCCCGCTCTACCCGGAAATGCGCATCCAGACAGTCGTAGCATGGAAAAGAGGCCAGCCCTTCGGACGCGCCGCCCAGGCCTTCATCGAATTCCTCAAGGAAGAACTGGGAGAAAAATAAAAGAATAAAAGAGGCTGTGGGAATGTGACATCATTTCTACAGCCTCTTTTTACATGCCTCGGCTTCCACTATTCATTTTATGTATGGATGAGTCATGAAAATGGGCATTGGATATGATTTCCTTCTTCTTCTACAATACAGATAAAGAGAGCGTCACAAGCGCTGGAGGAGGAATCATGAAGAAATATATTTTAGCCGCCGTCCTTCTGCTTGGCATGGCAGGAGCTGCGGGTGTGAGCTACGGGAGCGGCTCGACGGAGGGTCTGATGGCTCCGATCGCTTATACAGACTGGGAAATAGGAAAAGCCAAACCGACGACAGGAAATCTCGTCGCTGTAAGGGATATGAACACGGCGGTCCCGGCCGCTGTGCCACCCGCCTGCCCAAGCCAGAAGAAAGTATGCAGTGGAAAATAGCGTAAAAAAGAGCTGTGACAAAATGGGAGATCATTTTGCCACAGCTCCTCTTTAACTTGAGGAATCTCTTAAAGGTTCTTTTCTATTTTATCCAGAAGTCTTGCGAGCTCCTCCATTTCTTCCTTTGTCAGGGAAGAGGTGAGGGCATCGTTTGCTTTTTCATCGAGGGCGGAGTATTCTTCCGTGAATTTCTGCCCCTTCTCTGTCACGGTGAGGATCAGGTTCCTGTGATCGGAGGGGTCGGGCGTCCTCTTGATGAAGTTTTTCTTTTCAAGGCGCTCTGCCAGGGATTTCACCGTGTTCGGCGTCTTTTCGATGAGGCGCCCCAGCTCCTTCTGGATGAGGGGCTGGTTTTCGGAAATCGTCTTCAGGGCGACCCACTGCTCGACGGTCATGCCTTCTTCCTTGAAGATGAGGTCGATCTGGTAGTGGACCTTCCTTGCGATGCGGCAGAAGGCATAGCCCGGTGTTTCGTCTAGTTTCATTTCAGGTACTTGTTGAAGAAGTCCGTGATGATGGAGAGGGCTTCGGCCTGATCCCAGTAGACGCCGCCATGGGCTGCGCCTTCGACGAGGTAACGGTCAGAGGGGATGCCTTCCTTCCGGAGTGCCTGGAAGAGAAGGTCTGTCTGGCTCGGGGAGACGACGAAATCCTTCGTGCCATGCATGAGAAGCATAGGAGCGCTGTTCTTTCCGACGTAAGTCATGGGATCAGCCGCCTTGGCAGCAGCAGGATCGGCCAGGATGCCGCCGTCACGTCCGCCAAAGACAGGAGAGCCGTTCACCCAGAGGGCTTCGGTAGCGCCTGCGGACTTGTGGGCTTCCTTCACGGCGTCGGAGTAATCATCGCCGATGCGTGTGAGGTCGGAGAGGCCGTAGAGATCGACAGCTGCCTTGACGCTGCTGGACTGGTCGAGGTTTTCGCCCTTGTCGAATGTCGTCGTGCCGCTTGTCACGCCGGCCATGGCAGTGAGGTAGCCGCCTGCGCTTCCGCCTACGATTCCGATGCGGTCAGGATCGATATTGAACTTATTGGCATTGGCGCGCAGGTAGCGGATGGATGCCTTCACGTCTTCCAAAGGCTGCGGGAATACAGCCGTCGGAGCGACGCGGTATTCGATGGATGCGACGACGTAGCCGGCTTCAGCCAGGTGCATGCGGAGCTGGATGCCGTTATCCTTGTTGGCATTGATGAAGCCGCCGCCCGTGACGTAGACGATCGCCGGAAGCGGTGTCTTGGACTGGGGTTTCAGGATATCCATCTTCATGGCGACGTTCTCATAGCCGCGGGACGGCACCTGTTCATAGACGACGCCGGAGATCTGCTTGATTTCCGGTGTCACGACATTGACTTTCAAAAGATGGCTCTCTGCCTTGTTCGGCATATTGGCCGTTGAAGAATCGACATCGATAGTAGGTTCCATAGCGAATGCGCTTCCTCCCGCAAGTAAAAATCCGGACAGCGCAAGGGCTGTCAGCCATTTCTTATTCATATAGACTCCTTTCCGCCTTTCGGCAAGGACAATTCATTTGACAATTCCATATTAGTACGATATGTTACTAATTGTCAAGACGCCCTTTAACGGGCAGGAAGAAATCATGGACATGCGTGTGATTCATTATTTTCTGGCGGCCGCCAGAGAGGGAAATATCACAAAGGCAGCGAAGCGTCTCCACATGACGCAGCCGACGCTTTCCCGTCAGCTGGCCGAGCTGGAGTCTGAGCTTGGTGTGCGTCTTTTCGAGCGCTCGAGCCGAAGGATCACACTGACGAGCGAGGGCATCCTCTTCCGCCGCCGCGCAGAGGAAATGGAAGAGCTTCTGGCCAAGACGAAGGAGGAAATTTCTTCGGGAGAGGAACTGGCAGGGACGGTCGCCGTCGGAGGCGGCGAGCTCCTTGTGACATCTGTCTTCGTTTCCCTGATACGGAAGTTCCAGAAGGAGCATCCCCATGTGTTCTTCGATTACCAGACGGGGGTCACGGACCGCGTCACCGAGCGGATGGACATGGGCCTCATCGATGCGGCTGTCCTCGTCCGTCCCTTTGATTCGGTGAAGTATGATTCCGTCCCGATCGGTCCCGATGCTCGCTGGGGCGTCATCATGAGAGCGGATGATCCCCTCGCGGAAAAAAATCCATCCGGAAGGAAGATCTTCTGGGGAAGACGGTCATCCTTCCCGGGCGCCTTGAACTCAATGCAGAAATCGCAAACTGGCTGGGGAGTGTAAGGAAGACAATCACGTCCCCAATCAAGTGGGACCTGGGCGGAAGCCGCGTGATCCTTGCAGAAGATCCTGGCTGCTATGTCATTACGACAGAAGGCGCAGCCGCGCTTTTTGATGAAAGACGCCTCTCCTTCCTGCCGCTTGAACCGGAAAGGAAGATAGAGACGGTCATTGCATGGAAGAAGGACCAGCCTTTCGGACGCGCAGCAGAAGCTTTCATCAGGTTCCTCCAGAAGGAAGCGGCAGAAAAGGGCCTTTGACAGGACCGGATGCCGCCTTATTATCCGTTAATCATTTTGTGATTTTTGTTATAATAAGAAATATAGAATAAGAAGGGATTACGGATATATGAGAAAAATGGACATGCTCCATGGGTCGATCGGCGACAAGACGGTTTCTTTCGCCATACTTCTGGCGGTCACAGGGATCTGCCAGCAGCTTTTCAATGCCATCGACATCATCATCATGGGGCGTTTTGTTGGTAAGGAAGCCATGGCCGCCGTCGGCAGCAATGCGCCGGTCGTCGGGCTTCTCGTTACGTTCTTTGTAGGGATTTCCCTTGGCGCGAACGTCGTCATTTCCCAGTACACGGGGCAGGGAAATCTGGAAAAAGTAAAAAAGGCCGTGCATACGACGATCGTCTTCGCCGTTCTGGCGGGCATTCTTTTTGCCGTGCTCGGCGTTTTCAGCGCGGATTCAGTCGTCAGGCTCCTTCAGGTGCCAAAGGAAGTCGAGACAATGTCCCGCGAGTACCTGGAAACCATATTCATCGCGATGCCGGGCATCCTTGTCTATAACTTCACCTCGGCGATTTTCAGGAGTCAGGGCGATACGAGGACGCCGCTCATGTGCCTCTTTGCGGCCGGCACATGCAAGGCATGTCTGAGCCTTTTCCTTGTCGTCTACTGCGGCATGGATGTCGTCGCCGTGGCGGCTTCCACCGTCTTTGCGACGCTCATGAGCTCTTCGCTTCTTCTTTACCTCATGAAGAATACGAAGAGCGCGATCCACATTTCCTTCCATGATATGAAAGTGGACTGGGGGATTCTCCGCCAGATCCTTTCCATCGGTACGCCGGCCGGCGTGCAGGGCGCTGTCTTCAGCCTGTCGAATGTCGTCATCCAGGCGGCCATCAACAGCCTCGGCGCAGAGGTCATGGCAGCTTCGGCGGCTGCTTTCAATCTGGAAATCCTTGTGTACTACATCATGAATTCCTTCGGGCAGGCATGCACGACATTCACGGGGCAGAACTACGGCGCAGGCCTTCTTTCCCGCTGCAGAAGGGTGGGGAAGATCTGCACGCTGCAGAATCTGGCCGCGACGGTCGCCTCTTCCATGATCGTGCTGGCGGCAGGGCCGTACCTCCTTTCCGTTTTCAGCTCCGATCCGGAAGTCATTGCGCTTGGCATGATCCGCCTCGAATTCATTTTGATTCCTGAACCGCTCAATATGATTTCTGAAGCTGTTTCAGGTTTCCTTCGTGCCTTCGGAAAGTCCCTGGCGCCTGCCATGGCAGCGCTCGTCGGCATCTGCGGCACGCGTATTCTTTACGTTTTCACTATTTTCCCGACGCACCAGACCTTCACCTGGCTCATGGCGGTCTATCCGCTGAGCTGGCTGGTCGCTGCCGCCGGCATACTTTTCGTTCTTTACTATTACCGCAAGCTCTACATGGGGCCTGACCGCGTGTAGACCATTAGGAAAAGGGGGATTTCCATGACAGAAATGAGAAGAAAAGACAGGAGAGTCACAGATGAAGCTCTCATCGATTCCATCCTGAAGGAGTGCGGCGTCGTCCGCATCGGCCTCTATGATGAGGACAGGATTTACGTCGTGCCCGTCAATTACGGCTATACGTATGAGGACGGCAGACTTTCCATTTATTTCCACGGGGGAAGAAGCGGACACAGGCTGGACTGTATCCGCAGGAACCCGAAGGCAGGCTTTGTGATTGATACGGGGGAAATGGTCATTCCTGCTGAGGAAGCCTGCGATTTCACGAATCATTACCATTCCATTATCGGAAGCGGCATTGTGACAATCCTTGAAGATCCGGCGGAGAAGTGCCGGGGCCTTGAAATCATCATGGCACAGACATCTGACAGGAAATGGGCCTTCACCGAAAGGATGGCCAATCAGGTCGAGGTGTACAGGCTGGACGTGGAAGAATTCCAGGCCAAGGCCAATCCGCCCCTTCGCAAATGACCGTCTCTATAATGACCGTCTCTATATAAATAACAATAAAAGGGAGTAAGGGGTTAAGGAGGAAAAAGGTATTGGAAAGAAAGTCACTGTGATTTCTACAAGTCTTCGTCACGGGAGCAATTCGGCCGTTCTGGCGGATGCTTTTGCCATGGGCGCATCGGAAGCGGGCAATGAAGTGACGCTCATCTCGCTCATAGGGAAGGACATCCATTTCTGCACAGGCTGCCTTGCCTGCCAGAAGACGGGAAAGTGCGTCATCCATGACGATATGAATGATATGCAGGAAATCGTCCGCACGTCTGATGTTCTTGTGTTTGCCACGCCGATTTATTATTATGAAATGAGCGGGCAGATGAAGACATTCCTCGACAGGCTGAATCCGCTCTACATAGCCGACTGCCAGTTCAAGGATGTCTACCTTCTGGCTTCAGCCGCTGAAGAGGATGAGTATGCGATGAAAAGAGCGAAGAGCAGCCTTGAAGGATGGATCGAATGCTTCCCGCAGTCGCATTTTGCCGGCTCTGTCTTTGCAGGCGGCATGACGAATCCGGGCATGGCGAAAGGAAGCGCTGCCTTTGAGGAAGCCAGAAAAGCCGGAATGAATGTATAAGGAAAGCCATTTTAGAAGAGGAGGAACTATGTTTCATATATTGCGCTGGGTCGTGGCGGCCATCGCCCTTCTGGGCGTCTTCGGGTACTGGTTCGTGAACCAGCCGCAGATGGATCCTTTGATGACGCCGGAAAGAAAGGCGCGCATCGAAGCGTCTCCGCACTACGTGAACGGAGAATTCGTCCCCGAGACGCCGCATGAGAAGGTCAATCCTTCCCTTGGCTTCTGGAAGGAATTCTTCTTCCCGACACCGGGAAAGACGATACCATCCGACCCCATGATCAGCGTGAAGACGAACCTGAGACAGCTCCCCAGGGACAAGGACGTCCTTGTCTGGATGGGGCACTCCTCTTACTATATGCAGCTGAACGGGCACAGGATCCTGATCGATCCCATTTCCGCCGAGTATGCATTGCCTGTTCCCTTCGTGGACAAGGCTTTTGAAGGAAGTAATATCTACACGCCCGACGATATACCGGACGACATCGACGTCATGGTGCTCTCCCACGATCACTGGGACCACCTCGACTATGACTTCGTCCGCGCCATCGAGCCGAAGGTCAAACACGTCGTGACCGGCCTTGGAAATGGCGGATACTACGAAAAGTGGGGCTACCCGCTTGAAAAGATTTCTGAAGAAGACTGGAATACGCTCGTCAAGATCGACGATGGCCTGACCGTCTGGGTCCTCCCTGCGCGCCATTTCTCCGGAAGGATGCTGAAGAGAAATCAGACACTCTATGCAGGCTTTGCCTTCATCACGCCGGGAAGGAAAGTCTTCTACAGCGGCGATGGCGGCTATGACGGAAGATTTGCAAGGATCGGCGACCAGTTCGGCGGATTTGACCTGGCGATCCTGGAAGACGGACAGTACAATAAGGACTGGCACTCCGTCCACATGATGCCGGAAGAAACAGCCCAGGCGGCCGTCGACCTCCATGCTAAGACCGTCGTTCCCTGCCACAATGGCAAGTACCCGCTCTCCACGCACCAGTGGAAAGACCCGTACATCCGCCTTGTGAAAGCAGCACACGAAAAAGACCTCACGCTCCTGACCCCCATGATCGGAGAAACCCTCCGCATCGGGGACCAGAACCAGTACTTCGGCCGCTGGTGGGAACTAATGAATTAATTAAGAATAAGAGGGAACCCGGTTTCTCCCTCAATCTCCCTCTTTCAAAAAGTTTCTTGACTTACCATACGGTAATCAGTAAAATAAATAATACATATAAGCGTGGATGAAGACGGTCCGCACAAGCATGAGTCCAAAGAGAGCCCCGGTCGGTGAGAAGGGGCGGCGAGTGGCGCGGATAGATCACTTCGGAGCTTCAGGGAAGAAAAGCCCTGACGGGACATCGTTAACTGTACCGAGTGGCCGTAAGGTCATGAGGGTGGTACCACGGGATAGAATCCCGCCCCTTATCGGGCGGGATTTTTTTATTTTGGAAATCGAAGATTTCCTTAGGAGGAATTTGAAAATGGATTACAGCAAAACCCTGCATCTGCCTCAGACAGAATTCCCGATGCGCGGCAACCTTCCGAAGAAGGAACCGGAATTCGTGGATTTCTGGCAGAAAAATGATTTGTATGAAAAGAGAGTGGAGAAGAGACAGCATGACGGCGCTCCGACTTTCGTCCTGCACGACGGACCTCCCTATGCAAATGGCAAGATCCACATCGGCCATGCACTGAATAAGACACTAAAGGACGTCATCGTCCGTTACAAATACATGGCTGGCGACAATGCCAACTACATCCCGGGCTGGGATACTCACGGCCTTCCGATCGAATACGCAGTCCTCAAGGACTCCGGTGAAGACCGCGCCAACATGACCCCGCTCGAACTGCGCAGAAAGTGCCTGGAATACGCTAAGAAATGGATCGCTATCCAGAAGGAAGACTTCATCCGCATGGGCGTTGTCGGCGATTTCAAGCATCCATACGTCACCTTCGATCCGCACCTCGAAGCTAAGGAACTCGAAGTCTTCGGCGAAATGGCCAAGAAGCACTACATTTACAAGGGCAAGAAAGCCGTTTACTGGTGCCCGCACTGCGAAACAGCCCTGGCTGAAGCAGAAATCGAATACAAGGACAGAAAATCCCCGTCCATCTACGTCAAGTATCCGGCTGTGGATATCAAGGGCCTTGGGCCGGACGGCGTCGATCCATCCAAGCTCTTTGCCGTTATCTGGACCACCACACCGTGGACTATCCCGGCATCCCTCTACATCAGCGTGAACCCGAAATTCACCTATGTATGGGTACACAACAAAACCGCTGATGAATACTACCTCATGAGCAAGGAACTCGCTCCGGCTGCCATGGCTGACTGCAAGATTGAAGACTACGAATTCGTAGGCCGCGAAATGCTCGGCGCTGAATGGGACCTCGCAACCTTCCATCATCCGCTGGCCATTTATAACCGCACTATCTATGTCCTCGAAGGCAACCATGTCACCCTTGATGCCGGCACAGGCTGCGTTCATACCGCTCCTGGACACGGCGTTGAAGACTTTGAAGTTTACAAATCTTATGAAAACGCTGGCAAGCTGAAACAGGAAGTCGTCTGCCCGGTTGATGAAAAAGGCAACATGACTGCTGAAGCAGGCGAATTCCTCCAGGGCAAGAGCATCTGGGACGCAGAAGGCCCGGTCATCTCCGCTCTGGCTCATGAAGGCCACCTCCTTGGCAAGAAATCCATCCACCATCAGTACGCACACTGCTGGCGCTGCAAGAACCCAGTCATCTATCGTGCTACCGAGCAGTGGTTCGCATCCATCAACGACTTCAGAGATAAAGCACTGAAAGCTGTCGACGATACACGCTTCATCCCATCCTGGGGCCATGACCGTCTCTACAACATGATCCGCGACCGTCAGGACTGGTGTATTTCCCGCCAGAGATCCTGGGGCGTGCCGATTCCTGCATTCTACTGCGACGACTGCGGCAAGTGGGTCATCACTGATGAAACGATGAAGAAAGTCGAAGAAATCGTAGAAAAAGAAGGCACCGATGCATGGTGGGCTCATTCCGCTGAAGAAATCCTTCCGGAAGGCTTCAAATGCCCGCACTGCGGAGGCACCCATTTCCATAAAGAAAAAGACATCATGGACGTATGGTTCGACTCCGGCTCCACATGGAACGGCGTCCTCCGTTACCCGCATGAAGACTGGAAGGAAGACGGCGTACAGTTCCCGGCTGACCTGTACCTCGAAGGCTCCGACCAGCACCGCGGCTGGTTCCATTCTTCCCTCCTCTGCTCCGTAGCAGTCAATGGATACGCTCCATACAAAGCAGTCCTGACACACGGCTTCACCATGGACGGCGAAGGCAGAAAGATGTCCAAGTCCGTCGGCAACGTCGTTGCTCCGCAGGACATCATCAACCGCTACGGCGCAGACGTCATGAGACTCTGGATTTCCTCCGTCGACTATCAGGGCGACGTCAGACTGTCTGACAAGATCGTCAAATCCATGAGCGACGTATACAGAAAGATCAGAAACACATTTCGCTACCTCATGGGCAACCTGTACGACTTCGATCCGAAGAAGGACAGCGTAGCATATGAAGATATGGAAGAAATGGACAGATGGGCACTCCTGCGCCTCGAACAGGTCAAGAGAACCGTCCTCAAGGCTTATGAAGACTATGAATTCCATGTCATGTACCATGCCGTACACAACTTTTGCACCGTCGACCTTTCCGCTATCTACCTGGATATCCTGAAAGACCGCCTCTACACAGAAAAAGCAGACTCCCGCCTCAGAAGAAGCGCGCAGACCGCTATGTACAAAATCCTGACAAGCCTCGTCCGCCTCGTAGCTCCTGTACTCTGCTTCACCGCTGAAGAAGTATGGCAGGACCTCCCGAACAAGGAAGAACGCGAATGGTCCGTCCACATGGCATCCATGCCGGAACTGAACGACAAATTCCTCGACAAGGCACTCGATGAAAAATGGAAGAAACGCCTCGCAGTCAGAAGCGTCATCACCAAAGCCCTCGAAGAAGCCCGCCAGGCAAAGACCATCGGCCACCCGCTCGACGCTGAAGTCACCGTCTACGCAAAAGGCGAAGCTTACGATATCCTCAAAGCTATGGAAAAGGAACTTGCAGATTTCTGCATCGTATCTCAGACCAAACTCGTAGAAGGCACCGAAAGCGCTCCTGAAAACGCAGTATCCGACGATGAAGGAAACGTCAAAGTTACCGTCTCCGTCTGCGAACTCGAAAAATGCGAACGCTGCTGGAAGAGAACCCCGGACGTCGACTCCGACCCGGCTCATCCGCACGTATGCGCACGCTGCGCCCACGTCCTCGCAGAAACCGGCGAAGCTGGAGAATAATAAACATAGAACAACCAAAAAGACCCGCAAGGGTCTTTTTGCGTGGGGGAGAACAGGGGAAATACAGCAGCTTTCAGCCGAAGGCTGGTTGGCATGTTTTCCTAGGCTGTAAGCCGGCTGTATGGTTTTAATCTCATCACCACACAAAAAGGGGCTGTGACAAAATCCGTTAAAACGCTGCTTTTTTCTTTTCTCGAGCGAAGCGAGGTTTAAGGGTGTTGACCTTGCTCCGAAGGAGAAGGTCCGG